>Ga0163110_10001589_pt1 | contig 11571 bp, 18 predicted proteins | sample CRUFie1St17metaG_FD_108703 | JGI IMG/M metagenome (GOLD analysis project Ga0163110, IMG submission 108703) | Marine microbial communities from the Costa Rica Dome - CRUD Field 142mm St17 metaG | ecosystem: Environmental > Aquatic > Marine > Oceanic > Photic zone | place: Costa Rica: the Eastern...
ACCTTTTGATGAAGGCGCATTGATGGTAGGCAACATGGATTCTACTCCACAGAGTGCCACAATAGAAAGAAAGGTAAGCTCTAGCTCAACAGGTCCGGGTGTGAACATATATGCGGCAGGCACAGATATTTTAAGCTGTTTTAGTACAACAAACCGTTATGGAGATGCGGCATATTGGAATAACAGTTCTTTTAGACAAGGAACAATAGGAGGAACATCTATGGCTTCTCCTCAGGTTTGTGGTGTTGGTGCTTTGTACTTACAAGCTGATCCTAGTTTGACTCCTGCTCAATTACAGGAAAAATTACAAAAAGACTCTTTAGCAGTTTTAAAAGACGAAACCAATGACACTAATTATGGCGATACTACTGATATATGTGGCGGTAATAACAGGATGTTGTTTAATAGGTACAACAAAGCTGTTCCGTTCACAAGCAATGTTTTTGGAATGAAGAAGTCAAGGTAAATACAGTAAGGAAAGAAAATGGCAATACAAACTATAAACATAGGAACAATCGCAAACGACGGCACGGGTGATGATTTACGTGAAGCGTTTGTAAAGGTTAACAATAACTTTACAGAACTTGACACAAGAGATCCGGAAAAGACTACGGGTGCTAATTTAGGTTCAGCTGGTGAAGGAGTGTTTGCTCAGTTAAACGGTGCTGAGATGCAGTTCAAGAAGTTAATTGCTGGTACAGCGACTACTCTTGTAAGTGACGGTAATGCTATTACAATTAATTCAACAGCCACCGGTTTACCTCAATTACAAGTATTTGCTGACAATAATAATATTACATTAAACAATGCTAATACAAGTCTTACATTAGCAGGCGGAAATCTTGTTACTACTAATTTAAACGGTAGCACAATTACAATTACAGCTGAAACTTCATTGATCACAGACACGGCACCTAAACTTGGTGCTAATCTAGACGGCCAGCAAAAAGAAATTGTAAACACAAGTGATATCAAGAGTACTGTTTATGGTGTAGATATTAGAAATATAAAAGACGTTGAACCATACCTTCAATTAGATAATGGTGAAGCATTTCCGACATCTTTTTCAAACTCATTAGATTATCTAGTCCATACGCAAGTTATTGATTTTGACGATGGTTCAAGCACATTTACAGGATCTTCACTACCTACCGCAGACATGGGCACACTCGCTGTAGCATAAATATAGTTATAGGAGTATAACATGGCCAATCTTTGGACTGTAAACACAGGGCATAATCTAGGTACATTCCAAGAAAGTATTACACAAACTATACCATTACCTGTTAATGCTGTTGATAGTTTAACTGTTATAGCAGGTGCTTTACCTGGTGGACTTAGAATAATAAACAACACAGAGTTGTTTGGTACTCCTTACGAAGTAAAAAGTCTTAAAACTTTCAGATTTACATTACGAGCTAAAAAAGGCACTATTACTGATGATAGAACATTAAGCATTACTATTGACGGAGCAGACCAACCGACTTGGATAACAAATCAAGGACCTTTAGGTTTAGGACCTAATCAAAAGTTTTACATTCTTGATAGCAGTCCTGTTGATTTCCAACTTTCTGTAATTGATCCTGATATACCAGCAGGAGACGAATTAGAATATTTTATAGCAGACGGTGATGGAGAATTGCCGCCAGGAATAGAACTAGGACGCAAAACAGGAAAACTTACAGGGATAGTCGAGCCATTATTAGCATTGGAGCAAAGGGCCGCATCTGGATATTTTGATTCAAATACATATGGAGAATTTCCTTTTGACTTTGGTGTTAAAAGTTTTAATGGTTTTGAAAGTTTTTATTATGATACAACATTTTACGATTACGCTATTCCAACTCAAAGTCCAAAAAAACTAAACAGATATTATGACTTTACTGTAAGTGTAAGCGACGGCATAGTAATAGCAAAACGTAAGTTCCAGATTTATTTGGTAGGAGATGATTTCCTAAGAACAGACAACACAATTATGCAGGTTGGCACTGGTTTGTTTACAGCAGACAACACCTTCTTGAGAGCACCGGTATGGCTTACTCCAGGTGACCTAGGATTTAGAAGAGCAAATAACTTTGTTACACTATTCCTAGATGTTTATGATCCAACCAGTAATCAAGGAATAATTAGTTTCACAGTTAAAAAATCAAATGCTGACGGTACTCCGAGTACATTACCACCTGGATTGTCAATTGATTCAACAACAGGCGAGATAGCTGGTATTGTTCCATATCAACCAGCAGTAACAACAGAATATCGATTCACCATTGAAGCTTTAAGACAACTAGGATCTGCTCAATCTACAAGTTTTCAGTCCTATTTTAATAACATAGGATTAGGACAAACTTGGTCAGGAGAAAATAACGTTCCGGTATTCAATTGGGCAGAAAATAGTTTTATAGGTGCTAATAACGAAACAGGTTGGATTGTATGGAACGAAGTACCAGTAACACAATTAGATTCTTCCGGTGGCGCTAATAATCCTACCGCAGGTAACAACAAGTATCTTTTACAAGATGTAATCGATAAAAATGTAATGGTTGTACAAAACGGAAGAGTAATTGCTACTTCAGATGATAAAGCAGTAACAAAGATAGAATCTGGTAATAGTGACTTATTAAGATCATCATTTATAGGAACAATTAATGATGTTCTAATTAGAACTTTTGACGGTGCTGGAAATGTTACATCTAATAAAGCTATCACCATGCAGTTTTATAACTATGATGAAAGAATTACAAGTGAAACAAATCAAACTGTAGCAAAAGACAAAGAATTTAAAGTTAAACTATTAGGTGAAGTAGAAAGTACAATTACCTGGAATACAGAATCAACTTTAGGAAATTTAAGAGCTAATTTTGTTTCGACTCTTAATGTAAATGCTACAAGCACAGTTCCTAATGCTATTTTAATTTATACATTAGATAGCGGAAGATTGCCTCCAGGAATAACACTTGCTATTGATGGACAACTACAAGGCAAAGTAAGACAGTTTGGTAGCCCTGGTTCTCCAGGACTTACTACTATTGACAAAACCACAGGAGCATTTACACTTGATGGTGCTACAACAACCTTAGATAGATCATATACATTTACAGTTAAAGCACAAGATCAATTTGGATTTAGTGCTACGACAAGAACATTTACAATTACAACTACTGATCCTGATGATTTATTGTACAGTAACATTTCTATGGTTCCGCTTTTAAAACAAACAGAAAGATTAAGTTTTAGAAACTTTATTTCTGATCCAAATGTGTTTACACCGGAAGCAATTTATAGACCAAATGATCCAACCTTTGGATTACAAAACCAAATTAAAGCACTTGCTTACGCTGGAATAGAAACAAAAGATATCCGTGAATTTGTTTCAGCAACTGCTAAAAACCATTTAAGAAAACGTTACAAATTTGGTGATGTAAAAAAAGCCATAGCAAAGGGTGTTGGAAGTAATGAAACTGTATACGAAGTAATTTATGTTGATCTATTAGATCCGCAAGAACCCACAGCAGGTAAGACAGCATTAAGTTTTACAACTCCAACAGAAAATAAAATTACAACAGACAGTATTCAATACGCTGTAACAGACGACAATACTGGCGTGGGTACAGGAGAAGGATTCTTTGATATTATACTAAGAGGCGGAGGAGCAAAGTCTCCAGCGTCTACAGGAACAATTACTTTATTTGCTAGAAATGGTCCTGTGCTTTTTGCTCCTGGTAACGATATTCCTTTGTTATTACAAAACGGTAATACCATTACTGTAGCAAGTATCGACGATAGTATTAACAGTGACCCAATCAGATTACGTCCTATTACCAATACTATCAAAATAGACAGTGATGCTATAAAGGTAAGTGATAGCAAAGACCAAAGAAAATATATTAGTAATATAACCAATATGCGTGAAAGGATTAGATCTGTAGGTGCTAATTTAAGAGAATTTTATCCATTATGGATGAGAACATCGCAAGGTGTAGGACAACCAGAACTTGGATTTGTTCTAGGTGTGCCGCTGTGTTATTGTAAGCCAGGCGAAGCAGATGCTGTGCTTTTAAACATCAAAAACAGCGGATTTGACTTTAAAAATCTAAATATAGAAATAGACAGATATAACATTGACTCTACATTGGGCAATAGTAACGAACAATATATTAAGTTCGCAAATTATCAATTCAATGTTTAATACAGATAAATAAATGTAGGAAGGACAAATTATGGCAAGACCAACAGCAAGTAATATTAACGAAACCGGCGTAAACAAGGAATATCCTGTAGCTGGACAAGATAACGATTCACAAGGATTTAGAGATAATTTTACAATTATTTCGGACAACTTTGTTGCGGCTAAAGCTGAAATCAAAGACCTTATGGATAATACTGCTAGGCTTGAAATAAACAACAACTTCCTAGGAAACAATATACAAAATGCTAATTTGATTGACACCAGTGAAGCTTACTTTTCAGGCGGAACTGTGAACACAAGTCAAAATATAAACTATTCTAATGGCGGACATCAAACATTTACTGTAGGAGCCGATGTAACACTTACATTAAGTGAATGGCCAGAAAATAATAAAGCTGGTAAAATTAGAATTTATGTAAACAATGATGGTTCGCAAAGAACAGTCACCTTTGCTTCAAACGCAGGTGCTGGAACATTTAAAAGAAAAAATGGTTGGCCAAATGCTGGCAACACTGCTGTAATTGATACACCGTCTGCTAGAATGTATGTATTTGAATTCGTAAGTTACGATAATGGAGCAACTGTGTTTGCTGACTATATCGGTTACTTTGAATAATGCTACACCCTTTCACAGAAGACACAAAAGATATGACAGTGACTGAAATTTATGATAAAATTTCAGACCTTACAAAAAAGTATTTCCAAACTCACAACCCACAAGTCAAACAACAAATACAAACGTTTTTAGACTTTTATAAACAAGAAGCAAGAATTAAAGAAGAAAAGATTAAATTGGAAGAAAAAGAAAATCAAGAAAATGGTAATCTTGATCTTGACAAATTAATCAACGTACAGTAAAATACATTAATGCTTATGAAAACTGATAATTTTGGTATTCCTAGATTCACGAACCGCGATCTCATAGATATGATTTATACAGGTCATATTGACAAGTGTCATGTGGTTCTTTGTGATCCTTCAGATGACGTTGATAAGTTTAATGAACACGCAGACGAAAATGGATTACCTAAATTAAAAAAGTATATTCCTATAGATGTTGATCAAAAAGACTTTGATGGAGCATGTCAAAGCGAATGGTTTATGCCTGATCAGTATAAAGAAATACATGTTGAAAAATATATATTAGGAAAATTAATAACAGATGGCTATAAAGCACAAGGTCCTGAATACATTAGAGCGTTTGAAGAACTTCAAGAATTTAAAAAACGTGATATGCTCAATTTACTAAGATATATGATATATTTGGTAGATTTCATGCGAGCAAATAATATTGTATGGGGAGTAGGAAGAGGCAGTTCAGTGGCAAGTTATGTGTTATACTTAATTGGTATACATAAAGTAAATTCGATTCAATATGGACTAGATTACAGGGAGTTCCTGAGATAAGTACATATATAATAAAGGAGGTCAGTTATGGCAGTCAAACAAACAGGTAGAAAACAATATAGAACTATGCAGGGTAAACCGATAGATATGGATCTACTTAGACAAAGAAATGAACTAACCCCAGCAGTTGGTAACGCTAGAGTAAATGCTCGCGGTGACGAACTTGGTCCTGGAGGAAAGATCATTAGAAAACGTGAAGACGTACTTCGTGAGTATTATGATGACAATGCTCCAGCTACACAGTTTGAAACACCAACAGCTGATCCTGTTAAAGAAACACCAGTTGAACCTGAATTAGCAGTAGAAGTTGAGGATACAAAACCAAAGACATCTTCAGCAAAAACAAAGCCAGGTAAGACGAAGGCAGAATCTAAACAGGAAGATGATTGGGTTGAAGACGCAGATGGCAATTTTGTCAAGAGAGGTGAATAATGGCTAATAACCTTGTATCCATTAAAGCAGAAGATATTAAAGCAGTTGGAAACAGAGTAATTGTTTCTGATATGGAATTTGGTGAACAAGTCACCAAAGGTGGAATCATTATTAGAAGTGATGATGGGACCACACGAGGCATTTACCCTAGATGGGGTAGGGTTTTTAGAAAAGGCCCAAAGAACAATGATCCATACGAACAAGGAGAATGGATCCTTGTAGAACATGGACGCTGGTCAAGAGGACTTAAAATTGAGCTAGGTGGCGAAGAAATGACACTTAGAATGGTTGAAGCTGAAAGTATTCTTGCTTATTCAGATGAACGACCCTCTGATCATAGTATTGGTTTTGAATACGATGACAGACCAGCAGATATTAGACCTGAAGAATTTTCTAGATAAAAAGAGGCGAAATTGCAAGTAGACTTAAACAAGTATAAAGAATTCGTGGAAGGTGTGACTTCCGATGAATCAAATGATTGGGCTTATACACAAGCCCGTTTACATGAACTAAATGATGATGTCAACATCGCACTATTACTTACAGGTGCTATTGGCATCGCAAGTGAAGGTGGAGAATATGCTGAAATTGTTAAAAAATGCGTATTTCAAGGTAAGCCAATGGATGACGATACAAAATATCATATTAAGCGAGAACTTGGTGATATTATTTGGTATTGGATTAATTCATGTCGGGCGTTGGATTTAGACCCCAACGAAGTGATCCAAGAAAATGTTAACAAACTTAAGGCAAGATATCCAGGTGGCGAATTTGATGTCCATTATTCCGAAAATAGAAAACAAGGCGATCTATAGCCAAAAGTAGTTGACATTCCCATAAATTTGTGTTATTATAAACAAAATAGGAGTGTACAATGAAGTTTCCAAAACCACAGACATCCGGTATAGGTACTACAGGAGCGACAGGAGTTGCCCTTATGGTATTACATCTTACTGGCATAATTACAGGTTGGGCTTGGCCTATCCTTTATGTAATCCTTATTATGTCAGCAATGGGACAGGAGAATAGAAAAGGATAATGGCTATACACGGAATGATTGATTTAGAAACACTAGGAGTCAATCCTGATAGTGTTGTAATGACTTTAGGGGCTATTAAGTTTAACCCTTTTCAAAATGAAGAACCCCATTCACCTTTATATCTTAGATGTGACATAGAAGAACAGTCTGAAAAGTTAGGACGGACTATAGACGACAGCACTATGGAATGGTGGGGTAAACAACCTAAAGAAATTCAAGATGAAGCCTTTGGTGATCATGAACGTGTATTAAGTGACAACCTAACAAAACAATTAAACAAATGGTGTGTTGGATTAGACTATATTTGGTGTCAAGGTCCAACTTTTGATTTTGTTATTTTACAGGATCTATATAAAAATATAGGCAAGCCTGTGCCTTGGAACTATTGGCAGATACGCGACAGTCGAACATTGTTTAAGATGTTGCCAGAAGATCCAAGAAAGAAAGTTCAGAATAATGCCCATAACGCTTTGGCAGATTGTTACTTCCAAGCAAAATGCGTACAAGACACATATAAACATTTTGGAGTGAAAGTTGAAAACTAGAAAACTATTAGACGGCAAAGAAGTTCAAGAATTAGATAGTCCCATTAAACTTCTTATCGAAACAAAGTGTCCAAGTAAATGGAAAATTGTAGACATGGAAACAGGGCAGGCTTATATAGGTACTGATACAAACAAAAAATTTCAGTATTGGCAACCTGTTGACGATGAGAGATTGAAAAATATCGAAACTGAGCTTAAAGAACTAAACAAGAAATTAAGTAAGCATATAGACTTTATAGATGACACTTACGAAGGTTTAAAGAATCCAATTAATGCGGCAAGGAGGTGGTTAGGCAGATGAAAGAACTTTGGGTAGAAAAATATCGTCCGAATACAGTTGACGGTTATGTGTTTAGAGATGAACATCAAAAGAAACAAGTACAACAATGGATAAAAGACGGTACTATTCCACACTTGCTGTTTTCAGGAAACGCCGGTATTGGTAAAACAACTTTAGCTAAAATATTACTAAATCAGTTAGAAGTAAATGATCTCGATGTGTTAGAGATAAACGCAAGTAGGACAAATAGTGTAGAAGATGTTAGAGATAAGATTGTAAACTTTGTACAAATGATTCCGTTTGGAGCATTTAAGGTTGTGCTGTTAGATGAAGCAGATTATTTGAGTCCAAACGCACAGGCGGCACTACGTGGCGTAATGGAAGAATATCATACAACAAGTAGATTTATACTGACTTGTAACTATCCAAACAGGATAATTCCAGCACTACATAGTAGATGTCAAGGCTTTCATATAGAACGTATTGATCAAACAGAATTTACAGCTCGTGTAGCAGAGATCTTAATTAAAGAAGAAATAACTCCTGATATTGATACTTTAGACACATACGTAAAAGCAACATATCCAGACTTGCGTAAATGTATCAATATGGTACAAATGAATAGTGTAAGCGGACAATTAGTTCCTCCAGAAAAAAGTGATGCTGGTGAGAGTGATTGGAAACTTGAAATGACTGAACTATTCAAACAAGGACAAATTTCTAAAGCAAGAAAACTTGTTTGTAGTCAAGCTCGTCCAGATGAAATGGAAGACGTATACAAATGGTTGTATGACAATGTAGAATTGTTTGGTGACGAAGAAAAGCAAGAAAGTGCTATACTTATTATCAAACAAGGTCTTGTTGATCATACATTAGTTTCCGATCCAGAAATAAATCTGGCGGCAACTATGATTAGATTATCGAGAATGAAATGAAAATATTAATTTTTGGTTTACCAGGAAGTGGCAAGACAACACTTGCTACTCCGTTCGCAGAGCTATTAGGCGGCGTTCATCTTAACGCAGACGCTATTAGGGAACGTTATAAGGATTGGGATTTTAGTCCGGAAGGAAGGATTAGACAAGCACAAAGAATGAGGCATCTTGCCGATGGTGTTGTACTTGCTGGAAAGATTGCCGTAGCAGATTTCGTTTGTCCAACAGAGCGAGCAAGGCAAGAATTCAATCCTGACTATACTGTTTGGATGAATACAATAGCAGAAGGAAGGTTTGAAGATACAAATAAAATGTTTGAGGAACCAGCTTCTTGTGACTACCATGTAAAAGAATGGTTCAATGATACCCATGCTCAATTAGCGGAAGTTGTTACAAATTACATGGGGAGAAATAAAATTGTTTGATACATTTAAACCTACAACACAAATGCTAGGTAGATGGCAACCTTGGCATCCTGGACATACAGAATTATTCAAACGTGCTCTTGCCGAAACTGGACAAGTTTGTATTATGATTAGAACAGTACCGCAAGATACAGACGCCTCGGGCGGACGTACAATGACACAAGACGATAATCCTTTTATCGTAACAGACGTTGAAGAAAATATTAAAAAAGAACTAGCTAAAGAAGGCTTTGTATATCAAAGGGAATATACCATAATGATAGTACCTAATATTGTGGATATTAGTTACGGTCGTGGTGTAGGATATACCTTTACAGAGCATGACTTAGGAAAAGAGATACATAGTATTAGTGCTACAAAAATTAGAGCGGAGATGAGAGAAAACGGAGATTTATGACATACCTTGTCAATGACAACTGTATTAAGTGTAAACATATGGATTGCGTTGAAGTTTGCCCAGTTGATTGTTTTTATGAAGGTGAAAATATGCTTGTTATAAACCCGGACGAATGTATCGACTGTGGAGTGTGTGAGCCAGAATGTCCTGCTGACGCAATTATACAAGGTGAGGAAGATAGCCCGTGGTATGAATTAAACAATAAATGGTCGCAGATATGGCCAAACATATCTCAAAAAAGAGATGAAGATGTGCCGACAGATGCTGAAGAATGGCAAGGAGTGCCAAATAAAATGGAGCACTTTTCAGAAGAACCTGGAAGAGGAGACTAATGAAATTTAAATGTAAACATATATTGTTAAGCCATAAAGATGCTGAGAATAGTAGCCACGATCGTCCTTTAGGTGAAGCATTTGCTGAAGCTGAAAGACTTATTGTAAAATTAAAATCTGGTGAATTAAAATTTGATGAAACAGCCGCTTTACATAGTGCTTGTGCTAGTGGACCACGAAATGGTGGTGACTTAGGTTGGCAAGATGAAACACATTATCACATAGACTTTGCAAATGCTGTAAAAGTAATAGGGACAGATACTATAGGACCTCCAGTAATTACTCCGTGGGGAGTTCATATAGTACTGAGAACAGGATGAATTTAAAAAGATATAATTGGAACGATTTGATAGACGAACAGGATCGAGATGGAATATGTTTAGATGTTAAAACATCAATTGATGCTGGACAATTTTGGGAAAACAGTCCTAAGTACCAAACAAACTTTAATGTTTTTAGTATACCTAAACCACATTGGATGAAACTTAAAATGAGTTTCATTATGAGTGCTTTTATGTTCTTAGAAAAGGAAGTTCAAATAAAACAAATACAAGCATGGAGTTATATGACTTCATTACAGCATCCTGAAGATAGAGATAAACTTTGGCATCATCATTGGCATAATCAATCTGTTAATAGTGTTAGTGGTGTATATTATGCTAGGCTTCCTGTAGAAGCAGATGACACAGGGACAGAGTTTGCTCCTGAAGGACCAGAAGCTGAAGCAAGACACATGGAACCTCCATTTCCCGGAGGATGGATAATTTACAATAGTAAAGAATGGCACAGACCAGGGATACTCAAGTCAGAAGAACCTAGGTTTATTGTTGCCGCAGATATGATGTATTAGGAGTTTAGAATGAACGTTAGATTGGTAAGTTATTCTAAGCCTACACTAAATTTTGTTAGTGAAGGAATGAGTAATGATAATGTTTTAGATTTAGTTGCGTATTGTGCTAGGGTAAGCAATCCTAGCAATCAAATGAATACAGAAACAAGTGAAAAACTTATTAGGTACTTGATTAAACATCAACACTGGTCTCCATTAGAAATGGCAAGTGCTTGTCTTGAAATTGAAACTACACGTGATATCGCACATCAAATTGTAAGGCATCGTAGCTTTTCCTTTCAAGAATTTAGTCAAAGATATGCTGATCCTGATTCAATGGGTGATACATTTACAACTAGAGAAGCAAGACTACAGGATACAAAAAACAGGCAAAATAGTATTGAGCTAGATAACGAGAGTGATTTAAATTACGAATGGCAAATGAAACAACGAGAAGTCATTGACAAAGCCAGAGCTACATACGAATGGGCTATCCAAAACGGAATCGCAAAAGAACAAGCTCGTGTAGTGTTGCCAGAAGGCAATACAAAAACACGTTTGTATATGAATGGAACCCTAAGAAGCTGGATCCATTACATCGAGTTACGCGGAGCAAACGGCACTCAAAAAGAACACATGCTCATAGCACACGCCTGCGCCGAGGTAATCAACAAAATTTTTCCTATGACGAAAGAGTTAACTCATTCGTCGCCATAGACTTGTAACACTTCCTTTACAGCTTCATGCCTTTCTATATCACTATG
>Ga0163110_10001590_pt1 | contig 11567 bp, 12 predicted proteins | sample CRUFie1St17metaG_FD_108703 | JGI IMG/M metagenome (GOLD analysis project Ga0163110, IMG submission 108703) | Marine microbial communities from the Costa Rica Dome - CRUD Field 142mm St17 metaG | ecosystem: Environmental > Aquatic > Marine > Oceanic > Photic zone | place: Costa Rica: the Eastern...
ATATTGTTACGACACTTTTTCCAAATTTTTCTAACAATGAAGTTAAATATTTCATATCACAATCTGCATTAAAATTACTATAAAATGATATGGTAATATTTTTTCTATTTGGGTGAATTGATAACATTTCTAAACATTTGTAAAATTGTTGTTGAATTAATAATTCACCTCCAGAAAATTCTATTCGATTTATATTAGGAAAATTGTTGTTTAAGTCATTACATATTTTTTCTAAATCTTTTAAACTAATGCCTAATCTTTTTTTATCATCTTCACTATCAATATGTAATGTATTCAATAATTGCTCTAAATTATGATCTTTATCTTCTTTATCAATTGTATATTTTTGCAACTTTTTCTGCCATCCAGTAGAGTAAACACTTGAGCAATGAAGACAACTCATATTACATACATTACTAAATCTCATTTCAATATGTCTACATCCTTTAGGGTCCATGTAACCAGTGTTTGTATTGAAATACTCAAAAACAAAATCATTTTTTTCATGTTCAAATTTTCCATTATTAAAAATATAATCTTGTCTCATGGAAAGAGAATTTGCATTTTTCTCAATCTGATTGCATAAATGACAACCCTCAGGCCAATTACCGGTATATAAATCTTTTCTAATTTTTTTAAATTTGTCTGAATTATAAATTTTTGAAGGTAAAATAGATTCATTAAATTTGACCAACCTGTCAGAATTTATTGCACAAGTAGTCGTAAATTGATTTTTATAATTTATTCCTGATAAAGAATAGTAACAAATATTAGACATATCTTCCAAACGCCCAATATCTTTCTTCACACCACCAACATTTTTTACAATGATAAGTGTAATTACCAGTTTCGTAATCAGAACCTTCACAACTTCTAGTTATAGGAAATAACGAGTCGGTTAAATTTAATTGGTCGTAAATCAATTTTAAACCTTTTTTGTTTATACCGAAAAAAGGATTTATATAATAACGAATACCATTAAAGGTTTTAAGAGGTCTTTCAGATTCTTCATCTCTTGTGCGTTCTTTATTTTTTGATATGGTTCTATCATCAGATGGTGGATTGCATGTTATTCCAGAATACAAAATTTGAAAATTATTATTTAAAAAATTTTCATTATCCTTCTCCCTAAAAACTTGTATTTCTCTGTAATGTTCATCATTCATTGGAGGATAATATACAATGTGATTATTCATTTTTATATTTAAATTTTGCTCTATAAAATCTATAACATGTCCAGCATAAATTGGGTTCCATCCTCTGCCTCTTCTAACTGACAAAGGTTGAATATTAATTTTTAAATTTTCATCTTTAATTTTTTTAGCAAGAACATATGTAAGTAAAGAACTGTCTGCTCCGCCTGACATCCAAATTCCTATTGTTTCAACTTTTCTTTGATAATGATCATTTTTAGAAACATGTTTCAATTGTTGTAACATTTCGTCAGCATCATATTTCTCTACAAATTTTTTTAATATATCAGGTTTTAATTTTGGAACGAATTCGGGTATTGACACTTCAACTTTTTTACCATCTATATTAAATATCATTTTAACTCCTCATCAATAAAAATATCTCGTTTTTCCTTTTTACATGTCTGCCAACATTTTTCAACTGGGACTGTATTCCATGATTTCTGCACAAAATCAAATAACTGTCCATCTAACACTTCAGATATAGAATTATATTTTAAATTATTTGATAAAATTTCTCCAAATTCAATATATTTTTGTCCAAATGAACTTTTAACATTTTTTGAAGAATGTAATTCTAACGATTCAGAATTTAAAAAACAACATGGAATTAAGGCTCCTGTATGATTAAGAAAAATTCTTTTTTGATTACCATACTTACAACTTATATATTTTTCTTCTTTTCTTTGCTTTGTTTTAGATTCATTGTTACCTACTCGATGTGAATAAATTGTTCTAAAATTTTTAAAACCTTCTTCGGTAGATATTCGTTTAGCATCTTCTAAATATTTTTCATTATGATCAAAAACTATGAATTGCCAAGTTGCTTGTCCACCTGCTTTTATAAATGATTTAAAATTTTTTTCTATCTTTTTATAATTAGAGCCAACACGATATCTTTCAAGTGATTGTTGATCAATACCATCAATACCGAAAAAAACTGAAATACCTAGTGACCCCAATTCTTCCCAAAAATTTGTAGTTTTAGTTGATCCATTTGATGCGATATTTATTTCACAAATTTGATTAAAGTGATTTACTATGTCTAAAATCTCTGGATGTAATGTTGGTTCATCAATTGATCCACAAAAATTGAGAAGTTTTAAATTAGGCAATTCATCAAGAGTAATCCATTTTTTCAAATCTTCAAATTTTAAAATGTCTTTATTCAAAATATTAGAAACTTTATTTTGTTTTATTTGTCTAAGACACCCAGGACATTTTATATTGCAAAATGAAGTTAGTTCAACATCAACCCATTCAACAGTTTTATTATCCCACATATTCTTCCTTTATAACTGCTCTTTTACCATTGTCACCACAGGCAAGAAAACATCTAGGTAAATGTAGGGGATGATTTTTATTCCAACTTTTTTCTAATAAATCTTTATACCAAATACTGTCAATTATTTCATTTATGCTTCTTTTTTCTAAATTATTAAAATCACGACCATTATAATTTAAAATCTTATTCATGTCATTCGTTTTTTCAGCAACAAATTCATCGTGAAGATGACAACATGGCCATAATTTTTTATTAGCAGATATGAAATATTCATTTTTTATTTTATGTCTACAACTTATGCTATCTGAAGAATAATTTTTTTCATAAAATATTTGCTTTTCTAATTGTTCAAAAGTTCTTGAGTCAATATTTTTCGATGCTTGAGATTTGTATTTTGCTTGCTCGGCATTATTTCTCCAACTTTTTCTAATGAACAATTTTACACCCATGTCTTCTGCCTTTTTCTTTGCCAAAGGTATTTCATCTTTATTATAATCAAATTCAATATATTGCCATATTACATGACCACCATTCTCTTTATAAGTCTTAAAATTATCCCATGTTTTATTCAGATTGACATTTTCTCTATAATCATTTCGTGTTACCCCGTCAATGGCCCAATGTATTTCCATTCTACCTTGTGAAAATTTTGATAACTCGGCCATAGAAATCCAAAAGTTCTTTGTTCTTATACCACCATTAGTTGATATCTCAATATTTTTAACTTGTTTCTGATATAATAAATAATCTAAAATATCTTCTAATTCAGGATTTACTATTGGGTCACCTAAAACACCACAAAGTTTTATTTTTGTCTCTGATAAATCTAATGGTTTAAACCACTTGACGATTTCATCATATGAAATGTTTCCTTTGTAATAATCAACACCTTTATTATCAAGCATTGTTCTCATACAACCGCTACATTTGGCGTTACATAAACTCGATAATTCTATTTCAAAAATTCTATCAAAATTCATGACTTACGATTTAGTAAAAGAAGGATTTGTTGTTTTAGATTATGATGAAAATATTTCTGAATATCTTGAACAAACTGATCGAAAACAATTTGATGATCTTTATCTAGAAAATTCAAATTGGAGATGCAAAATTCATAAAATGAAAAGCGGTGAACTATTTGATTTGTTATTGAAATATGAAAGAATGGCATTTGAAATTTATGAAAACATTTTAAATATTGAATTAATACATCACTACAATTCAGAAGAAAGTCTTTCAAGTATTATATATTATGATAAAAACTCAGGTTATCATGGAGAGCATACTGATTATGGCTTGTTCAATATAGTGCTAAATGATAATAGTGACAACTGCATGTATTATAAAAATAATGAATGGAAACTATTTGAAACAAAAAATAAAATGATTATTATGAATGGAGATGAAATAGAAAAAATTTCAAAAGGAAAGTTAAAAGCAGTTAAACATAAAGTGATAAAACCTTATGGGTTTGAAAGATACATCGTAACAAAAATATGTTATCCTAAAAATAAAAGAGATGAATTGTTAAAAAAAGTAAATTGGTACAACTTATGAAACCAGATTTTAAAAATTTTTGCTATGCACCATTTCATGGCATTTTTCAACATTACGATGGTACTACTTCCGTATGTTGTCAAAGACCAATCGAAATAAACTCCAGCAAGATTAAAGAGTTTTCAACAAATAAAAAATTATTAGATTTTCAAAAATCATGGTCAAAAGGTACTATACCGTCTGTTTGTAAAGACTGTCCTGAGCAGATGAGAAATCAGATGAATGAAAAAATTCATGAAATCTTACAGGATACAGACATAGAAAAATATTTAAAAACAAATCATGACTCAAAGTATAATCCAATTATTTTAGATTTTTTTTGGTCAAACAAATGCAATTTTGCATGTTTGGGATGTGATGCACACAAAAGTTCTACAATCGAAAACAAATTTGCTGATATATTTTCACCATGGGATGAACATTTACCTGTAGTTAAAAAAAATAATTATACTGTTGAGGATCGATTTAAATTTGTTCTCAATAACAGGGAAAGTATTAAAATAATTCATTTATCTAGTGCAGGCGAACCTTGGATACAAGATCAAATTTATGAGTTTATAAATCTATTAATTGAGCATAAGTTTCATAAAAAAACAGAAATAGCCACACATACTAACGGCAGTATTTTAAAATACAAAAATAATAACATGATTGAATTATTAAAAAATTGGGAAGATAGGGCCACTATAATCATGAGCAATGATGGTACAGGTGAACGTGGAGAATATATTAGATATGGTTATAAAGATAAAATGTGGTTGAGAACTTTTAATGAAATTAAAAAAACAAATATAAATGTATATGTACATTATTGTCTCAATATCTTTAATGCTTTGTACGTAAATGAAGATATATCATGGTTCAAGAAAAATTGTGATGACACAAATATTCTAATTCGATATTGGGAAAAACCACACATGCTTAGTTTGAATATGTTAAAATATTGGAAACAAATGTTTAATGAGGCCGAAAATATTTTTTTAAACAATGATTATAAACACATAATACATAAAAATGAGGTAATTGATTTTTTTAAATCTATTAAAAAACCAGATGATTTTAAACGAGATTATTCAATGTTTTTAACTTTTATCAAAAATATTGACCATAGAAGAAATACAAATTTTTTGAAAACGTTTCCAAAATTAGATTCAATTTTATTATAATGAAAATAACAATATTTACGAGTGGAAGTACAGGCAATTCTAAAGCAGTAACACACAACGAAACTGACTTCTATAAACCAGCACAATTTTTATGCAATAAATGGAGCCTTGATAAAAACGACATCATATTAAATCCATTTCCTAATTGGACTATAGCATATTGGGCCTTTTGTTTTTTCCCTTCACAACTCTCAGGATGTGAACTCGTAAATATAAAAATGAAACCATTTCATTTTTGGGATGTTGTGAATGAAATAAAACCATCTACTATGACTTTAGCGATAGGAACACTACGCACATTATTGAAAAGAAAAAAACCAGATCTAAGTTTTGTAAGAAATTTTGCTACTGGTTCAGCCCCAGTCACTACCCATGATTTAAATCAAATGAAATTTACTGGTGCTAAAAATATTTGGAACATCTATGGTTCAACAGAATGCATACCGCCTGTTATGATATCTGATAATACAGACTTCAATTTTAAAGACACTCCGTATTATCTTGAATATGATGAAACTCTTATAGTAGATGGTTTTGATACCGAGGACGTTTTTGAAAGCAATCGGTGTTTGGGTAGATCAAATTTAAATAAAACTTGGAAGTCTTAGTAATACAATTCTTCAAGTTCAGGAAAAGTTTCTAAAAAATCAGTTCCTCTTAACCTATCAAATTCTGATATACTTTCACTAAATCTCCAATGCATTTCGTTTAAATCATGTTCTAATGATTGTTTCATAAAATCAATAACATATTCAGACTTTCTAAATCGTTTGCCATGAGTTTCTAAAATTAAAATTGCCTTTTCGTACAGTTTTTTATCTTTCTTAATGTACTGAGCAGAATAAGAAGGTGGCCAATTCCATAAACTGAGATTAGGTTTAGTATTTAAATTATCCTCATACCAGTCTGCCATTTTTTCTAATTGTAAACAATTAAAAATATTATAACACACTTGCACATCAACTTGAATGTTCTCATTGACAAACCGTTTATAATTTTTTAACCAAACATCTTGTTTAAGACCATATCTAACATACTCGCCTTTTTTACCTATACCATCATGACTCATGATAATTTTACATTTATCAAACTGTTTTAATAAGTTTAAAATATCTTTGTTTTTATACTTTGTTATGCTACCGTTAGTATGTGACCATATGCCAATATTTGTTGCTTTATATTTTATTAATTGATTTAACAAATCGTAAAAACCCTCTTGCATCAGAGGTTCACCACCATTCAGATGAATAGATTTTATTGTGTTCTTATGTCTTAATATAAAATCAATTCTATTTTGTTGCTCTTCGCTTGAATTCCAAGAATAATTTGCATCGAAAGTATTATAGGGATCAACTAAATCTACCGCATTTTTATATCTAAGCATTGATGAACTAATTCTTGGATTGCAACCCATGCATGAAAAATTGCACTTATTAGACCACAACAAATCTAAAAAAACTGGTACATGTTCATCTACTTTAAAATTTTCATTATCAGATTCGCATAATTTTGTCGTTTCATTTCTTACTCTTTTTGTACAACTTTTACATTCGATTGGTATTTCGTTTTTTAAAAATTTTTTTCTAAGATTTTTTATCTTTTCATCTTGCAATGCTTCCTCATAATTCTTATTGTCTATCAATACAGGTGTTTGACAACAAACAGAAATTTTACCATCTAATCCTTGATAAAAACCTCTAAAAGGTGCAGAGCAAAAATTATTCATACAATATATTTCTATCAGTGTTTCTTTTAATATCTAATGCAAGCAAGTATGATTCCATCTGTTTATTTAAATTTTCATCATACTTATAATTATCGTTTACATATTGTGTAATATCGTTTAGATGATTGAAACGATATTTGAATTCTTCGTGTTTCTTATGAAACTTATCAATAATTTTTGGATGTAATGAATTTATATTCAGAAGTTTTGGTTCTTCTACAAAATTTGCAACATAGACATAATTGTTTCTATCACACCAATTAAACAACTCAAAAACTTTTAATAAATTTAAACTACTAACTGTAATGTTAAATGCAAAACTTTTATCGCAATTAAAAATTTCATCCATAGTCTTAGGCTTATCACTCATATCATAAAGTAAATTAACGCCCTCTAAAAACTCGTTCCATTTAGACGGATATCTAATATATTCATTTACTTTATCATAACCTTCGACTGAAACAGTAATTTCTATTTTATTGAATTTTCTTAAAATTTTTAAAATTTTATTATTTTTATTAATGATTGCGTTAGTGTTTATTCTAATTTTTGTATTTTGTAAATTGAATTGATTAAATGACATTTTTTTAAGACATGTGTAAACTTCATTCATATAAAAAGGTTCACCACCTGCAAAATATATTTCTAAACAATCATTAAAATTTAAGTCTATCAATTCTTGTTTAGGATTATCTATTTTTGTATTGATATATTTTTTAAAAATATCAATGTCTTCTTGCCATTTTGAAGAAAGGTGTGGACCGCACATAACACATTTCAAATTACATGTTGTACCCAATCTTAAATCAAAAGTTTTAATACCTGAGTTTAAATCATGATTTTCAAATCGAGAATTAAAATATTGTCTTTTACTCAAAATATTATTTTTTTCTCTTCTCCAACATTCTGAACATCCTTCAGGTTTTTCATTATTTAAAAAACTTTTTTTTACTTCCGAAAGAGATTGTTTACCCTGAAATATACAACAAGGTTTTTCACTATTATCAATGACATTCAAATACTTGTGTAAAAATGGCATCTTACATAAATTATTCATTATAAAAAACAAAAAATGTGTGTTCTAAATGTGGATCAAGATGCTTAAAATTCAAATCATATTTTTTATATTTAAATTTTTTGTCAGTCATAAAATCAAATACTTGTTTTCTATCATGATTATTTTTCATCAAATTTTTTTCAATCAATTGTGCGATAATCAATACCTTCTGAGTTAAATATGTTTTTTCAAATAATTTTAAGATATTAAAATCAGAAGACATGCAGGGTAAGATTATTATTTTAAACCCCCTCATTTCATGATTAGGTATCTTATGTTTTACTCTAACTCCATCTTTAGAAATATCAAAAGAACCCATATTTTGCATTTCAGAAGGACTCATGTACACATCTTTTGAACCTACAATATTATTATAAATCTCAACATTTATATTTTCGACATTTCTTCTCAGGCATTCTACATTTTTTGCAGATGGCTCATACAAATAACCTTTAAAATTAATGTCAAAGATTTTACATCTTTCAGAAATTCTAATTGTCCATAAACCAAGATGAGAACCAATATCTAATAATGTTAAATCATCATGCTCATGCAAATTAATATTTTCAAAAATTATATCAGAGTATTGTTTTTTTGTATTCTCAAACCAATTAGTTGAGAGCATTTTTTGAATGATGTAATCATCATCATTTATGTAAATATTTTTTTCTTGGATCATTTTTATTTTCAGGAAAATAAATAGCCGTGCGATAAATTAATCTATCACCTGTATACATGTCTCTTCTATGAAGGGAATGTTGAATGTCATTAATTATGACATCACCTTCACTCCATGAATGTCTATATCTATATTTTTCTTTCTCGCACTCCTTTTCCAATAATTCAAATAAAAAATTTGATTCAGGTCTAAGATTGAAAACAGTTTTATATGGATACATCAAACCCTTTTGATTAGTGATTGTGTTTTTTGTTACAAGAGGTTTAAATTTTACTTCTTTATTAACAAGATATTCACCATCAATATCTTTCATTCTATTAAACATCCACCCATCTCCACCTTTAACGCATTTTTCATCCCATTTTGTCCAAGGATTATATGGCAAGTCATTATCTGGTTTTTCTTTCGAATAACGATTTCTCCAATCTACTTCATACTCATCCAGTTCTGGAAATGTTTTTATCAGGTTGTCATACATCAATTTTTGATCCATAAACCATGTATCACCTCCAACATCTGGCATAGATTTCATTGCAAAACAAACAACATCTTCGTGGGTATCTCTGTTTTGAGACTCCGAATGCCATCTCACTTCTCCATCATCGTCACCTGAAAACAAACCAGGCTCGCCATATCCTGATATTTTTTGATTTCTCACAGGAACTAATTCTCTAAAACCATTTGAATAAGTCTGTACATAATCGTCTGTCATATATTCATCGTCAAATACCACTGGATCACCCAAATGTCTGTAAAAATCAACTAATTCTTTTTCAGGAATTTCATGATTATTTCGCACATGTATTAATCTAGTTTGATCAAATAATTCAATGACTTTTTCTCTCGTTAAAGAATCTAATTTATTTACTTTAATTGTTTTCATTGTACCAGTCTACTTTAACAGGAAGAAGTTTTTTTACTGACTTAAAACTAGGAAATCTAAAATCAGGTTCGTAATGATGCTCTGTATAATGTCTATTTTCATCTGGAATACCGATACCAACCAATAAACGAATTTTTTTATTTAATAATAAATTTATTTGATCGTTATAACAACCACAACATCCACTAGCATAACCTAATTGTGTCGATATGAGTTGTGCGTATCCAGCGGCCATACCTATAGATAACCACACATCTTTATCCCATTTATCATCTATAGCATCTCTATAATAAGTTTCTTCATTGGCACTGAAAGCAAGCAATAAGTGACCTAATACTTGTGGATTGGTTTTTAAAACCCAATTTTTATCTGATTTTTTTATGTCTGATTTTTGAGATATTAATTTAGAATACTCTGAAACATCCACATCTGGATCTATTTTGAAATAAGCGGTATGCTCATGAATTTTTTCGATTAAATCTCTATTCGTGATCGCTTGAACATTATAAAAATTTATATTTTGACGAGTAGGGCAATTGGTAACCGCCTCAATTATTAAATCTAGATCTTTATTAGGAATATTTTTATTTAAATTCCAATTTCTTTGACATTTTTGAGATTCTTGAATATATTTTGAAGTTTCTGTTATCATAATAATCTTTCTTTACAAATATTTAGATACCACAGTGAAGAGTCACGTAAACTACCAGAATAATTATTTTTAATATGATTTAAAACATAGTCAAAATCTTTCATGTTTTTCTTGGTTGCTGAATGTTTTGGATCAAGATTTTTGGGGGTACTTACATACATTGTTCTTAATTCTCTAAAACCTAAAGGCAAAACGTCAAGATAGCAGTTTATAATATCATCCATTTGATATGTTGTAAGGCTCATAGTACCATCTACATTAATATCCATTTGTACTGCCTTCTCGATGTTACTCAATAAAATATTCCAATCACCGCCTCTAAAAATAGGATATAATTTTTTTCCGCCATCAACCGACACAACCATATATGTTTCTTTAAATTTTTTAAGAGCCTCATTTAAGTAATCAAAATTTATTGATCTGCCAGGGTTTAAATTAGTATGAAAAGACAATACTATTTCATTTGCATGTGAATGTTCTGATAAAACTTCTAAACATTTATAAAAATTTTTATTCACCAATGGTTCACCGCCAGACAAAACAATTCTTCTTATCGTTGAAATATTTTTTAAATCTTCACATATCGACAATACCTGTTCAGATGTTAACCCTAAAGTTGGTCCCGAATAATTTAATTTCTTAGCCCATAAACTTGAATATTCTGGACTACAATGTAGACATGCCATATTGCAAGCGTTTGAAAATCTAATTTCTACTCGTTCTAAATTTTTATGTTGCAGTTCATGATCTTGTCTTGACGATTTTAAATCTTTTGACTCAGGAATTCTACAATGATCGCATCCAGAGGGCCAAGAATTATTGTCAAGCATTTTTCTAGTTTTAACAAATCCTTTTGAATTGAAAATTTGACTTGGTAAAATGCTTTCTTCAAATTCGCATAAAGGATCAACTTGAAATGCACAAAAAGTAGAATATTTGTGTTTAAAACTTATTGAGCAATGACTGTAATAACAACTCATAACCACTCTACAAGTTTAGGATGTAAATAATCTTTATAATTTTGATTTCTAGATTTATCAAACATTAATATTTCGCTTAATACTTTCTCTCTATTTTTCCACAAATGTTTTACGCTTATACCACGATTTTCAGGAAACACATTCACATAACCTACATTGTCTGTAGGTAACCACTTTTTAAGAGAGTCTAAATCAAGAACATTTAGAACAGAGACTACAACATTAAATGCCAAATCTTTTAGATTTGTACTCTTTTCCATGAAATATTTTACATTAAAATCGAAGTCCTCAAAAGTTCCTGGATAACGAATATAATGATATAATTTTCCAACTGCTTCAACAGAAAAATTGATATACACACCTTTAAATTCATTTAATATGTTTACATG
>Ga0163110_10001596_pt1 | contig 11553 bp, 8 predicted proteins | sample CRUFie1St17metaG_FD_108703 | JGI IMG/M metagenome (GOLD analysis project Ga0163110, IMG submission 108703) | Marine microbial communities from the Costa Rica Dome - CRUD Field 142mm St17 metaG | ecosystem: Environmental > Aquatic > Marine > Oceanic > Photic zone | place: Costa Rica: the Eastern...
CACATTTTGCCAGAGCTGCACTTGAGTCCGTTGCCTATCAAACATACGACTTGATTGAGGTAATGCGGGCTGATGGTATTGAAGCTACCGGTATGCGGGTTGATGGTGGAATGGTCAGCAATAACTGGCTACTGCAGTTCATAGCAGATATTATTGATAAACAAATAGACAGACCAATAGTGACAGAAACCACTGCTTGGGGAGTTGCTGTGCTAGCACTATTGGGAAGTAAGCAAATCAGTAGTTTAGAAACAGCCGCACATTTATGGAAACTGGATCAGAACTTTCGGCCAGATATGAAAACATCTGATCGCACAGTGTTATTGAGTGGCTGGCGGACAGCTTTGAAGCGTACTTTGATTGACTGTTGAAATAGTCGAAGTTTGCAGCACAAAAAAATATTAAACGCAGTTACTTTCAAGGGTATATTGAGGTCAATAGCTAAATTTTGAATGATGTTGAGCTACTCACATATAGTCAAGCCAATTTCAAACCATGAAATCCCTTAGTTTTTAATGCAAAAGGTTTGCTGTCCTGAATCTCCTGTTCACTTAGCCCCTGTAATTCATGAGGAAAGACAAGCCACTTTTCAGTTTGATGTACATAAAAATCTGGTTTAATATCAACTAAACGCTTGGTTGGCTTATAATACACTGTCGCCACTTTCATCGAAGGTGTGTTACGCCGGGACAAATTTTGTATTGTATCAAAGATCGCCTGAACACTGCTTCCACTATCGAAAACATCATCAATGATCAGGAGATTATCTTCAGCATTTACGTTTTCGATAATATAATGTAGACCGTGCACCTGAACACTTTCCCTACGTTTGTCAATGCCATCGTATGACGAAGTTCTTATGGCGATATGGTCTGTTGGAACACTGTAATATTCAAGTAATTCCTGAACAGCGATCCCAACTGGCGCACCACCGCGCCACACGCCAACGAGATAGTTAGGCGTAAATCCTGACTCTAGGATGAGATGTCCTAAGTGATACGAGTCCTGCAGAAGTTCATTGGCCGTGATGAAATGTTTCTCGACCATTTGATACCCTTTATCCAAATACGTAATGCAAAACACCCAAAAGTGCTACAAGGTATACTGCTAAACTGGTCTCTGCCATTCGCCCACTAGCAACCTTAACAACAGCATAAGTTATAAATCCAATTGCGATGCCATTAGCTATGGAAAAGGTCAAAGGCATCAAAATCGCTGCCAACATGGCTGGGGCGAATTCTGTCGCATCGTCCCAATCAATCTCGACGATATTACGAACAAAAAATGTTGCAACGAAAACTAAAGCCGCTGCCGTTGCAAATGCAGGGATACTCTGAGCTAAGGGCGCAAGTACTAAACAAACAAGAAAAAGTAATGAGACTACTACAGCGGTTAATCCCGTTCGACCACCTTCCTTGATGCCCGCAGCACTTTCAATATATGACGTTGTATTCGAGGTGCCAAATAAAGCCCCTGCAATGGTTGCAAATGAATCGCTTATCACTGCGCGACCAACACCATCAACTTTACCTTCAGAGTCAACTTTACTTGCAAGATTGGCAACACTAGTTAGTGTGCCAGCTGTATCGAAGAAATCCACAAATAGAAATGCAAAAACCACTCCTATCATAGTTGCAGTTAGCGCACCTGCTATGTCAAGTTTAAAGAGTGTAGGCTCCAGGCTAGGCGGCATACTTATCAGTCCCTGAAAGTCTGCGATGCCGATAATCCAACCTAATAAGCTGACTGCCAAAATTCCGATAATAATTCCACCTGGAACTCTTAATCGGTCTAGCACAATCATGATAGCAAATCCCAATGCAAACAAAATAACCGGCAGGCTAGTAATATCACCTAATCCTACTAAAGTCGCAGGATGATCAACGACAACACCCGCATTTTTGAGACCAATAATAGCTAAAAACAAACCTATACCAGCGCCAATACCAAGTTTTAAAGATTTGGGAATTGAGTTTATGACCCATTCGCGCAATCCTGTAAGGCTTAAAACAAGAAACAATACCCCGCTGACAAAAACAGCACCGAGCGCCACTTCCCAAGGTTGCTTAAGTCCCAAAACAATACCAAAAGCAAAAAAGGCGTTTAGCCCCATGCCAGGCGCCAGTGCGACGGGCCATTTTGCCCACCACCCCATAATAGAGCAACCGACAAAAGCAGCCAAAATAGTGGCTACAAAAACGGCACCGAAATCCATATTTGCCTTGGAAAGTATACTTGGATTAACCACTATAATGTATGCCATCGTCAAAAAAGTAGCAAAACCTGCAAGTACCTCGGTGCGAACCGAACTGCCTTTTGCTTCTATTTCGAAGTAACGATTTAACCAATCCATTTAACCCCCCCCTTTAAATATAAGCTAATATTAATTTTGGCTGCACATAGTATTGTTTTCAGTCAACTATACTATATTTGCGACTCCACTTTACCAAATCGACCTATCTTTTAATAGACTTGTTTTGTTTGCCACTAGGCGTGGCTATCACTAACGTGAAGATTTAATGATGCTTAAACTTCAGACTGATTGATTTTTATTCGTGTTTTACGAGAAAATATTATAATTTTTTTATCTATGATTTTTAGAAAACTATATAGTATTTAAATATGAAAACTTTTCTTACCCTTTTGACTTGTCTTTTTTTCTACTTACCAAGTGTTATGCTAGGTGAGACCATTGATGAGTTGGTAAAACGTGATGGGCTTTACTACAAAAAAAATAGTGAAATTCCTTTTAGTGGTGAGGTCACTGGACAATATCAAGGGCGTTACAAGAATGGTAAGGCAGATGGGCCTTGGATTTTTTACTACCCCAACGGACAATTATACTCCAAAGGAAACTACAAAAACGCACTACAAGACGGTCCATGGACAACCTATAAAATAGATGGATCTATAGATCCGAAAGAAACAGGCATCTATAAGAAAGGACAAAAAGTCTCCGAATAATTGAGAACTTTACTGATCATTTTATCACTCGCATTCGCTATTATGAACTCATCCAAAGGTTTAGCTAGGTGGACAATGTTTGGAAAAATGCGAGGGGATTTTTCTATGTGAACTTTTAGAGAATAAAAAAATTTAGTGGGAAAACCCAGTGAGACTTTGAACCATAAGTGTCCAGAACTGAGAACCTTTTCCTAACTCATCATTTGAAACAATTATAATACTAGTTTGAAGAAATTAAATAAGAAAATTAAACTATAAATACGCTACATCGGGTAGCATTTACATAATTACCAGTTAGGTACAAGCACCTTGGATCCAATATTGATGACCACTTTTTCAACATGTCTAGAAATACCCATGCTTAATATTTGGACAGGACAATAGTCATTAAAATGCAAACTTCCAAGAATGTGCTATCCTTCTGGTTTGAAGAAACCTCTTCCAAACAGTGGTTCAAAAAGAATGACGATTTTGATGAAATCATCCGTTTAAAATTTGAGCCAACTGTCACTGCCGCACTCGAAAAGCAGCTCAGTAAATGGACCAACACGGCCGATGGTTGTCTTGCACTGATAATCCTTTTGGACCAATTTACACGAAATATTTACCGCGACACTCCTCGTGCCTTCATCGGTGACCCAATAGCTCTGGCTCTGAGCCTGCGTTGCCTTGAACATGACTTCATTAAGCAGAAAAATAAGAATTGGCGGCATTTTATGCTGATGCCTATGATGCACAGCGAGAGTTTAAGCATACAGAACAGGTCCTTACCGCTATTTGAAACCTTTACCGAACCCAGGATAGTTGAATATGCAGTCAAGCATCGAAACATTATTGAACGCTTCGGTAGATTTCCCCATCGCAACAAAATACTGGGCAGGCCATCAACCAATGAAGAACTCAAATTTCTTGCACAGCCAGGATCTTCATTTTAGGAAGTGACTTGAAAAGGACAAGCTTATGAACCTACCAACTGAAGATCTTCTTAAACTTTATGAAAATATGCTGTTAATCCGCCGTTTTGAAGAAGAGGCGCTGAAAAAAGCTACTGAAGGGTTATACGCCAACTACCACAGCGGGATAGGGCAGGAGGCTATACCAGCCGGCGTTTGTCATAATTTAAATTCAACAGACAAAACTATGATAACCCATCGTGGGCTTGGTGTTCTATTATCGAGGGGTATTAGTGCTGAACAATTGTTCTCTGGTTTGTACGCGAAGCAATCCAGTCCGACTCGTGGTCGTATACCAGTTTATCATATGGGCGCACCAGACCTTGGTATTCTCTCAGGCACTTCAATGGTAGGCTCAGTTGTTCCTTTAGCTGTTGGTTCCGCGCTAGCAGATCAGTTGGAAGGAAACAATAATGTTACAATATCTTTTTTTGGGGATGGTGCGGTCAATAGGGGTGATGTTCATGAAGGAATGAATTTTGCCTGTGTTCGGAAATTACCCATCGTATTTTTCTGTGAAAATAATTTCTTCGCTAAATCAACACCAATTGAATTATCAACTGCTGGGGGAAGCATCGCAGCACGGGCACAAGGTTATGGTATAAATGGCTATTGTATTGACGGTAATGATGTCATCACAATCCATCATGCCGCTCAAGAAGCTATAAAACGTGCTCGTTCAGGTAAGGGGCCAACTCTTATCGAATGTGAGACGTACAGATGGGCTCCTCATTCAACAGCAGGTGATAGAGAATTTGCCCGTACTAAAGAAGAATTAATTAAGTGGCAAAAAAAATGCCCAATTTCACGCTTGGAAAAAAAAATATTGAAAAACAAAAACATAGATATTGGTCATTTAGAAAAAATGGATAAAAAAATCATCTCTGAAATCAAAAAAGCAATTAAGGCTGCTGAGAATGCACCTTATTCATCAAGTAACATTGCGACTGAAAATGTTTACCGCTGAAAAATTCTAAGGAGTAATTAAATGCGGAAAATCACATATCAGGATGCTATTCGAGAGACGCTCAAAGAAGAATTAAAACGCGATGAGAAAGTCATAATCATGGGAGAGGATGTTGGGTCATTTGGTGGCCTTACAGGAACCACCATTGGTCTAATAGATGAATTTGGACCAATGAGGATTATTGAAACCCCTATTTCTGAATGTGGGTTTGTTGGTGCAGCAATTGGTGCAGCTATTCAAGGTTTTCGTCCAGTTGTCGAATTAGGGCTTGCAGATGTAATATTGGTTGCCATGGACCAAATTGTAAACACTGCAGCAAAAATGAACTATTTTTATGATGGAAAGTCCTCTGTCCCTGCTGTTTTTCGTGTCTGGTCTGGTTTCAGACCTAGTGGGGGGCCTCAGCAATCCCAAAGCAACGAGTCTATGTTTACCCATGTCGCAGGTTTAAAAGTTGTAATGCCCTCTACTGGTTATGACCTAAAAGGGCTACTGAAATCTGCTATTCGAGATGATAACCCAGTAATTTTCTTTGAGCCAAAAGGTGTTTATCAAAATTTGTCGGTCGTTCCTGACGATCATTATTTAATCCCTCTAGGACTTGCAGATGTAAAACGGAAGGGCGATGACATCACCATCATTGCAATGGGGGCAATGGTGCCGATTGCAATTTCAGCTGCAGAGTATTTGTACGAAAACAAAGGTATTTCAGTCGAAGTCGTTGACCCTAGAACACTGAGGCCACTCGATACAGAAACTTTAGTATCTTCCGTGTCTAAAACAGGTCGATGCCTCATAGTCCATGAGGCAAATACCTTTGGAGGTTTTGGGGCTGAAATTGCAGCAATGCTGGCAGATTTGGCATTTGATAAAATTAAAGCACCCATTAAACGCATTGGCGCACTTGAAGCACCAGTTCCTGTGAGCCCATCACTGGAAGTTATAGTAATTCCAAATAAACAGAGAATTATAGAAACTGTGTGTGCTCTCATATGATGGATTAGTCTGTGACTAACTATAATGAATCATATGCGATTTTATGATATATTTAAACTATTCGATTTCTGGGTTTATCACCTTGCAAAAACAAGGCAGCTGTCTCTGCAGCTTTGAAACGCATATCATAGAGAGCAGACTCAGAATAATAAGCAGTATGAGGTGTTATTACGAAACGGCCATAAAGCCAAGGTTCATAATTTTTCCAAGCTTTAATCAGTGCGTGACCATCTGGCGGCTCTAACGGAAGAACGTCGGTACCGACACCCCCTAGTTGACCGCTTTTAAGTCCCTCTTCTAAAACATCCAGATTCTCGAAGAGTCCACCTCGCGCTGTGTTGACCAAGAGGGCGCCTTTTTTCATAGCTTTGATAAAATCACCGTCAACTATGCCCGAAGTTTCTTCAGTTAGAACACAATTCAAACTAATAGCGTCAGACTCAGCTAATAGTTGATCCAAGGATTCAACACGAACGTAGCCATATTTTTCAGAGTGAGACTTGGGTTGATATTCATCAAACCCAAGAATACGACAACCATACGGTCTCATATTTCGTATTACATTTGAACCAATTCGTCCAGTTCCAATAACGCCCAAAGTGGCCTCTGAAATTCTTTTTATTGGTGTAATAATATTTTTTGCCCAATTTCCGTCATCTGCGCGACTGGCTATGTCATATGCAGATATTCGACGCCACAAATTTAACAGATGCGCTGTTGCCGTAGCAGCAATTTCTTCTATACCATAATCTGGTGTATTACAGAGAGGGATATCAAATTTCTTAAGGGCATCAAGGTCTACATTATCTGTCCCCACACCATAACGAACGACAATTTTGCAATTGTGCATTTTTTTAATTGTTTGTTCTGTTATGCGAGCATGAAAGACGAGGAGGACGTCAATTTTTTGTAACATCTCTTCATTAAAAGTAGCCTCGTCACGAGAGTTAAAGTTTATGAATTTAATCTTTCCTCCAAACGCCTTTTGTTCAATATTGTATGGCTCATGATAGTGATCCGTTATACCCACGAGCAAAGGTTTATTTTGGGGTTTATGTTCGCTATTCATCATCTAACCTTCGTTCATAGTTAGTGCTTTTTCAGCTATGTGTTCTGCAGTGAGTCCATAATGTTGGATTAATTCATCATGTTTTCCAGTTGCACCGTATCCATCATCAACGCCCATCATGATTAAATTATTAAGTGCCGGCAAATTCTTAAGGCCACTCTCAAGAACAACGCCGGCAACAATATTTCCAAGAACGGTTTTTTGTTGCTGGGCAATTGTAATGATACCACGACAGCCGGGCATAACCTTGAGCAACCCCTGCTTATCTAGAGGCTTTAATGTGTGCAAGTTGACTACAATTACATTAATATTATTCGTCTCTTTCAGGATAATAGAGGCGCGCATTGCTTCACTGACCTGTGAACCACAAGCAACAATTACTATGTCCGCCACTTTACCTGACCACTTTGTTGAAAGACTTGTTTCAAAAGAGTCAACGAATTCAGGCTGACGTCCAGTATAAGTAATGATGTTTGCTAAGCCGTATTGATAAGGTGTTGCCGCTTTGGTCACAACTGGCTTAGGTGCACGTTCTTGAAGAGTGATAATGGGGCCATCTACGTCTCTGATTGCTGCCAAGGTAGCTTTATTAGCTTCTATTGTATCACAGGGCCATTGCACTTGCATATTTGGTAAATAGTAGCCCAGGGAGACGCTCTCAAGGCATTCATGAAAAGGACCGTCACCTCCAAGAAGCCCTTCCGTCAGAAAATATTTTATATTATGACGAGGATGGGCAACACTGACCCTAATTTGGTCATATGCTCGACCAAGAGCAAAAGGAGCATAACCATTTGTTATTGGTGTGAACCCCTCTTTTGCTAGGCCAGCGGCAACTGTAGACATATTTTGTTCAGCAATTCCGACATCAAAAAATTGATTAGTAGACCTATATTTTTCTCGATCCTCTTCGGTAATCCCAATTAATTTATAAGAGTCTTGTGTAACAGTGACAACATTTGCGTCATCATTCATGCACTCTCTAAACCCCTCTGATATTCCAGTTGCTGTCCAAATGAACTCTACCTGCAAGTCATTTCCAGCATTCCAGTTATAATCTTGACCGAACTTTGGGGTCGCCAAATCCAACTCATTGGAAATACGTATTTGATGTTCGTCAGCCAACTGAAAGAATTCTTCATGTGGAAATGTAACACCAATCTCTCCCAATGCATCAGGTATCTGATCACGTGCAGGAGCCTTGTTATGAGATGAGACTTTATCCTCGAGAAAGGAGACACCCTTACCAATTACAGTGTGCCCGACTATAGCCGTTGGCTTACCATTGTTTATTTCTTTTGCTTGGTCGTAGGCATTAGTAACTTCAACGATATTATTGCCATCAATCTCAAGAACGTTCCAATTAAAACTTTTTAACTTATCAACTACTGGCTCAACCTCACTACATTCTTCAATGCGATTGTAACTTTGGATACGATTTATATCGTAGAAAGTGATCAGATTATCTAGGTTATGAGTTCCCGCATACAAGATAGCTTCCCACATGCTTCCTTCTTGTAGTTCACCATCACTATTGTGAGTAACTACCCAATGGTTTTGTCCACGAATTTTTGCTGCCAAAGCCGAACCAACAGCGACACCCAAAGCTTGGCCAAGTGACCCACCAGATAATTCCCAACCTTTTATCCTTAAGTTATTTGGGTGCCCTTCAAAGGGGCTTCCAAAGCGCCTATAACCGACAGTTTCCCTCCAGTTGTGGTAGCCCTTTTTGACTAGTAGTGAATATATGCCAGGTGTAAAATGCATTGGACCAAGGAAAAAACGATCTCTGTTGGGGTCATCAATATTGACATTGAATTTGTCAAACCACACAGCAATCATTGATTCTGCGCCTGACAATGCACCACCTACGTGACCTGCACCTGCAGCCGCGCTCATAGTCAAAGTAAGTGCCTTAAACTCTTTTATTATTTCTTTTAACTGATCTGTATCATTGGACATAAACTTTACAGAACTTTGCCGAAAAGCGCGGTCCCCCCCTCAAAAAAATGTTACGTTTTAATATTCTTACCTAGCAAATAAAAGTCGTAAACAAACTTAATAGAAAAATTAATGCTGTGTTTGACTTGCATCAAGTGAAAATTCATCAGGGAAACAAAAAACAGTCAAGATTGTTTAACCAGTTTTGTTTAGCAAGTTGATCTTGCCAACTGGTGGACTACGAGTTTTGCATAAAGACTACCTTTTGCGAGTAACTCATCATGAGAGCCTATTTCCATGACCTGGCCTTCACTCATAACTACAATCATATCAGCATTTCGTATAGTGGATAAACGGTGTGCGATAATTATAGTTGTACGATCTGCCATCAGATCCTCCAAACCACTACGAACTGCTTGTTCATTAACTGCATCCAAATGCGATGTAGCCTCATCCAGTATTAAAACTGGCGCATCCTTGAGAAACGCACGAGCAATGGCCACCCTTTGACGTTGGCCTCCCGATAATCGCAAGCCACGTTCCCCAACTTTAGTATCCAAACCATCAGGGAGAGACTCAACAAAATCCTCAAGTGACGCTCTTTTAAGAGCCAACATCAAAGTTGTTTCACTGGCTGTAGAATTTGCGATTAATATATTAGCTCGAAGAGTATCGTTAAAAAGATAGGTGTCCTGTGCGACAAGAGCTAACTTGCTACGTAATTCATCCAAGGTAAAATCTCTCAAGTCTTTTCCACCAAGGCGAATAAAACCACTCTCTGGATCCCAAAATCGCATTAATAAATGAGCAACTGTTGTTTTACCAGCACCAGAAGGTCCAACCAATGCTATGGTCTTACCTGCGGGTGCAACAAAAGATACCCCTGACAATGCATGACGGTTTCCTGATTCGTATTGGAAATCAACAGCATCAAATATCACAGGTAATCCATTCATAGAAGAATCGGACAGTGAGACACCCATTCCATCCATCACAGAAACAACCTCTCTATCAACTTTGTAGAGGCGGCGTGTTGATCCAAGCGTATCTGCTAATTGGCGACTAACATTTGAGATCTCTGAAATTGGCAAAAAGGCAGCCATCGAAAGCAATGTTAACAAAGGCAAAAACCCACTTTCAAGACGTCCATTATCTATTAAACCCGCCCCCACGATAATCACAGCCAAACCACCCAATCCCGTTGCAACCTCGAGAAAGGTTGCTTGTAGGGTTAGGTCCCGAAAAAATGGTAGGCGTATTATATGATGCTTTTCAGTGCGTATAACCAACTCGTTTCGGTGCTCACCTTCCCGCTGGAAGGCAATGATCTCGCCAAGTCCCTGGATTGTATCGAGCGCATGAGCATTTAACTCCCCTAGAGCTTCTCGTGCCCGAGAGCCCAAGGTATCAATGCGTTTTCGCATCAAGAAAGGACCCAAAGCAACTAATCCAAGAAATGGCAATAACGCCGCAGCTAACTCCCAACTGAAATAAATTAACACGCTTACAACTAGACTAGGTATCAGAACAGCTACAAAGGCTGGCGCAACGGTATGAGCAAAAAAATATTCAACCGTCTCGACATCATGCGTAACCATTGCCACCAAGTCGCCAGTGCGTCGGCGCACCATATATGCTGGAGCTAGCTGGTTAAGCTTCTCAAAGAGAGCAATACGCATTTTTGTAAGCAAGCGAAACGCCATGTCATGCGCAACCCAAGATTCAAACCAAAGAAAGATACCTGCAATTGGCGCTAACAGAATTAAAATGTATACAAAATCCATAAATGGTTCACCCAACTTCACAGCTCGAACAGCCAATGCACTTACTGCTCCTATACCGATAAAAGCAACCACTCTTGCTATGCCAAATCCAAAAGTGAGCACAAGTTTTCCTTTATAAGGGAAAATATATTTCATCAATTCGCGGATAACGCCTGTCCAACTTAACCCTTCCGCTTGAACAATTGCGTTAGTCGAAGATAATTGGGCTTGCTCACTATAAACAGGCATGTCAACCGCATCCTTATCCAACGACATCGCACCGTCAGATTTTACTCCACTCTGCTCGACATCCTCAGCTTGATCCGCCATTAAACGATAGTAGAGACCCCGCTCCGACATCAAATCATTATGGGTCCCATTCTCAATGATTCTACCCTGATCTAAAACTAGAATGCGGTCTGAACTAATTACGCTGGAGAGGCGATGAGCAAAGATGAGAGTTGTCCGTCCTTTCATTAACCGATTGAGGGCATCCTGAATAACTGCTTCATTTTCAGTATCTACTGCTGATAAGGCTTCATCTAAGACCAAGATCGGCGCATCACGCAATATTGCTCGTGCAATAGCTATACGTTGACGTTGGCCACCAGATAATCTGATGCCACGTTCACCAATAACTGTTGCATAACCGTTCGGTAGCTTATCGATAAATTCACCAGCATTAGCGGCTTGGCAGGCGATTTTTAACTCATCTAAAGTTGCCGTTGGATTTCCAAGCCGAAGATTATCCTGAACTGTGCCATGAAATAAATATGTGTCCTGATTAACCACTGCGACCTGACTACGAATTGTATTAAAGCTCATTTCACGTATGTCACGGCCACCAATCTTTACAGCACCCTTATCAGGATCATAAAATCGCAACAATAGTTTTACAAC
>Ga0163110_10001597_pt1 | contig 11551 bp, 14 predicted proteins | sample CRUFie1St17metaG_FD_108703 | JGI IMG/M metagenome (GOLD analysis project Ga0163110, IMG submission 108703) | Marine microbial communities from the Costa Rica Dome - CRUD Field 142mm St17 metaG | ecosystem: Environmental > Aquatic > Marine > Oceanic > Photic zone | place: Costa Rica: the Eastern...
CCTTGAAGCTCCACTTAGACAAATAGCAGTAAATGCTGGTTACGAAGGTGGCGTAATGGTTGAAAAAGTTAAATCTGAAAAAGGAAATGTAGGACTTAATGCTGCTACTGGCGAAACAACTGATTTGGTTAAAGAAGGTGTAATTGATCCTGCAAAAGTAACAAGATCAACTGTACAGAATGCAACCTCAATAGCTTCATTGGTATTAACTACAGAAGCATTAATTGCAGAAGAGCCAGAAGATGAACCACCAATGCCTCCAGGCGGAATGGGTGGCATGGAAGGTATGATGTAAAAGATTTACATCTAAGAATTAAAAAAGAGTGGACATTGATCCACTCTTTTTATATAGTAAACAAATATTATGAAAAGCATACGTGGAGCGATTGCAGTTGTCAAAAACAATGAAGAAAGCATTATGTCTTCTTCTAAAAAATTAGTCAATGAAATTCTTATTAGGAATGCAATAACTGAAAATGATATAGAATTTGCTATTTTTACGGTAACTTCGGACATTTCTGAAGCTTTTCCAGCAAAAGTATTTCGAGAGCTGGAAATGACATCTGTTGCTGCCATAGACACTCTTGCTCCCAATATAGATGGCGATCTTTCGGGGTGTATTCGTATATTGATTTATCTAAATAAAGATTTAGCAGAAGTCAATCATGTTTACTTAGATGACGCTAAAAAACTAAGACCCGATAGATAAAAATTTATTTGCAAAGTTTAATACTCTGCTAACATATTTGTTAATGAAATTAAATAACACATACTTTTACTTTGGAGAGCACATATAGGTTGCCCTAAAGTACGTTGTGTGAAATCGGGCAAAAGCCCGATTTTTTTTTTGAGGAGGAAAATTGATAGTAGTAATGAAGGAGTCTCATACTGATGAAGATATTGAGAAAGTAAAAGAAAAAGCAATACAGCAAGGGCATGAACCACTGGTTATTAATGGTGTTGAAAGAAGTGTTGTTGCAGTTAGCGGAAAAGTGAATGAAGATCATCGAGCCGTAATGAAGCTTTTACCAAATGTAAGTAGAGTAATTCCAGTAGGAAAACCATATAAACTTGCGAGTAAAAATTACAAAAAAGAAAATTCAATAATTCAAATACAAAACCTTGTGATTGGTGGTGATGAAATTGCAATTATTGCTGGTCCAGATAGCGCTGAAACACAAGAGCAAACAATTGAAACTGCAATGGCTGCAAAGAATGCAGGATCAAATGGTTTGAGGGGTGGTGCATTTAAACCAAGAACCTCACCATACAGTTTTCAGGGATTGGGAGAAGATGGGTTAAAAATGCTAAAAGAGGCCTCCGAAATTACTTCATTACCTCTATTTAGTGAAATTATGGATGCACAACATTTATCAATGATGGAAAAATATGTTGATGTTCTCCAAGTCGGTGCAAGAAACATGCAAAATTTTAAACTCCTCGAAGCAGTTGGTGAATCAAAACTACCTGTTTTGTTAAAACGAGGATTGTCTGCAACTTTGGATGAGTTATTACTTGCAAGTGAATACATCTTATCAAGAGGCAATGAAAATGTCATGTTATGTGAAAGAGGTATTAGGACTTATGAGACCGCCACAAGGAATACGTTTGATATAAATGCTATTCCTTTCTTGAAGCAGAACAGTCATTTGCCTGTGATTGCTGACCCCAGTCATGCAACTGGTGACAATTCTTTAGTTGAGCCAGTTGCTTTAGCAGCTATAGCTGCTGGTGCTGATGGGTTATTAATTGAAATTCACCCAAGGCCAGAGGAAGCTTTATGTGATGGACCACAAGCATTGTTACCTAGTGAATTAGAAGCTTTAATAAGTAAAGCATCAATTGTTGCAAAGGCGGTTGGAAGGTCACTTTAATGTTAAAAAAAATTCATATTATTGGTTTAGGCTTAATGGGTACTAATTTGGGAATCAAATTAGTAAATAGTGGTATTGAAGTAAGTGGATCTGATATTTTAGAAAAAAATGTTAGGCGGGCAAAAAAACTTTCTGCTCTATCGTTGGACCATGAAGAGTCTATAAATTATGATCTTACAGTTTTGGCTACTCCTATTAATGAAATTCTTAATTATTTTGATTCAGAACCAACTTTGAAAACAAGAGCAATTGTTGACTTAGGAGGTACAAAAGAGCTTATTTGTAAAAAAATGGATACATCTATTATTCCAGCAATAGGAGGCCATCCATTATGTGGTATCGCAGATAATAGTACATGGGAGCCAACTCCCGAAATGTACGAAGGGGCTCCCTTCTTACTATGTGAGACAAGGTCAACTGACGAGCAAAGCAAAGAATTAGTTTTAGAATTTATAAAAGCTATTGAATCCAATGAGATATGGATTGATCAATCAAAACACGATGAATTAATTTCTCTGACAAGTCACTTGCCACATATTCTAAGTTCCGCTTTAGTTTCACTTGCTATGAAGGAGCAAGATTTAAATGAATTGATAAATTTAGCCTCAGGCGGTTTTGATGGAGCTACTCGTTTATCTAGGACTTCACCGAATATGATTTCTGATATGTATCTAACAAATGTTGATAATGTCAAAGGTTTAATTAATAAATTAATATTAGAACTTCAAAAAATTCAAAAAATTAGTGACGAGGAAATTATGTTAGGTTATTTGTCAGATACTGTTGATTGGCGAAGAGCTTTGGCAGATAAATTTGGAGAAAGAGACCTCACCTAATGAAAATTAAAGGTTCTATAAATATCATTGGAGACAAGTCTCTTTCCCATAGAGCAGTAATTCTTTGCTCCATAGCAAGTGGAGTTTCAAGAATCAAAAATATTTTATTGTCGGGTGATACAAAAGCTACGATACAAATTTTTAGACAATTAGGAGTAGAAATAAATGAAATCAATAATAATGAAGTAGAGGTACATGGGGTAGGATTACATGGCTTGAGAAAACCTGATGGTCCACTTAATGCAGTTAATTCTGGTACTACTGCGAGGCTCCTTACAGGTCTTTTGTCAAAGCAAAATTTCAAGTCTGAGTTAATTGGCAGTACACAATTAATTAAACGCCCTATGAAAAGAATAGTAAAGCCACTCATTGAAAAGGGTGCTGCTATTAAAGATACCAATGGCAAATTACCAATTACTTTTGAACCAAAAGATTATAAATTTGAAAATATTTATTCGGATAAACCAAGTGCACAAGTTAAAAGCGGATTTCTTATTGCTTCACTGTATCATAATGATTTTCCAACAACTATCACTGAAGACCTGCCAACAAGAGATCATACTGAACGAATGTTAAATTTAATGGGAGTAAATACCGTAAGAATTGGTAATTCTATAACAGTAGAACCTGTTTCAAGTCTTTGAAGTATTGATTATACCGTGCCCGGAGATCCTTCCTCTGCGGCATTTTTGATAGCTCTTGGGCTTATGAAAAGTAAAAAATTGATCATCAAAGATGTTTTACTTAATGAGAGAAGAATTGGTTTTCTTAAAATATTGAAAAGAATGAACGCAAAGATATCAATTGAAAATTTAGAAGTGAGAGATAACGAGTCAGTAGGAGATATACATGTTTCAAAATCTAATCTATCTTCTGTCAAGATTGACAAGGAAGAGGTGTCTGATATGGTAGATGAATTTCCAATACTTACTCTTTTGGCGACTCAAGCTAAGGGAGTGACCACCGTTTCTGGTGCAAGTGAGCTAAGACTGAAAGAATCAGATCGTATAAAATCTATGGAAAACTTTATTCAATCATTGGGTGGAAATATAGAAGTTAATCCTGAAGGATTTAAAGTTAATGGCCCTCAAAAACTAAAATCAGGACAAATTAAAACTTTTGAGGACCACAGAATAGCCATGACTAGTGTGATTGCAAACCTAGCAATTAATAAAGGAATTAAACCAGATAACATAAATTGTATTTCAGATTCTTACCCTAGCTTTTTTTCAGATCTAAAAAAAATTGGAGCAAATTATGACAGTTAGATTAGGAATAATAGGTTGGCCATTGACAAAGACATTTTCTCCAAATATACATCAAAGTCTTTCTGAAATTTCAAATATTGATATTGCATATAAAAAATTGCCAATCGAAAATTTTACTATGGATATTTTTGAGAGTTTAAACAATGAATTTGATGGATATAATGTAACAATTCCTCATAAAGAAAAAATTTATAATTTATCTAAAGATTTAAAAAACGTTTCGAGATCATCAGTTGTTGATAATATTAAAGCTGTAAATACGGTAAGCGTAGATGGTGAAAACGTTTTATTATCAAACACAGATATCGACGGCATTAATCAAACTTTTGAATTTATCAATTTTGATATTAATGATAAATTTGTACTTATTTTAGGTAGCGGAGGAAGTGCACAAACTGCGAAGTATACGTTATCAGAAAATAATACGGTGTATGTGGTGTCTAGAAATAAAAAAGATGGAGACTTCACTTATACAGATGTTGATAAGCTTGCTGGTGATGTTGAGGTCATTATAAATACTACGCCATTAGGAATGCCACCATATGAAAACGAAAAACTTCCAATAAGTCATCTTAATTTTTCAAAATTAGAACTATTTTATAATTTTGGATATGGTGTATCAAAGAAACTTATAAGTGATCTTCCTAAAAATGTAACATCAATTGATGGGACAATAATGTTAATTGCTCAAGCAATATCTTCGTTTAACATATGGACAGGACAATGTATAAAATTTAACGAAGCTTACAAGGAAATTGTAGAAAGGATAGATTATGAAAATTAAATATCTTACCGCTGGTGAAAGTCATGGACCAGAATTAACTGCAATTATAGAAGGTATTCCATCAAATTTTGAAGTAAGTAAAAATTATATTGATGATTTTTTATCAAGAAGGCAAAAATCTTTAGGTTCTGGTGGAAGAATGAATATTGAAAAAGATGAGATTTTTATTACTTCAGGTGTAATTAATAATTTATCAACGGGCGGTCCCATAGCAATAAAGATTATTAATAAAGATTGGAAAAATTGGAAGGATAAAGAAATAGAACCTTTCGTAGTTCCTCGTCCAGGACACGCTGACTTGGTTGGGACATTTAAGTATAACCACAATGACATAAGGCTGTCACTTGAAAGAGCAAGTGCACGTGAAACTGCAATTAGATGCGCGATTGGAGCAATTTGTCATCAAATCCTTGGCCAACTTGGAGTTGAAGTAGTAGGTTATGTTTCATCTATTGGTGAGCAAAAGTTAGAAAATATCAATTTAGAAGATTTAGGTCTAATTAAAAAACATGTCAATGAATCTGAAGTGTCATGTCCAGATAAAAAAGTAAGTGAATTAATGATAAATGAAATATTAAAGGCAAGAAAGAAAAAAGACACTTTAGGTGGTTCTGTAACTTTAGTTGCAAAAAATTTTCCTGCAGGGTGTGGTAGCTATGTTCATTTTGATAGAAAGTTAGATGCAAAACTTGCTTCATCCATGATGTCTATACAAAGCGTTAAAGCAGTTGAGGTTGGCAATGGAGTAGAAGCATCTAAAGATTTTGGAACTGCTGTACAAGATCAAATAGTTTTAAACGAACAAAATATTGAAAGAATCACAAATAATTTAGGTGGATTTGAAGGAGGTATGTCAACAGGAGAACCAATTATTATAACTTCTTATTTAAAACCCATAAGTACAACTTTGACTCCTATAAAAAGTGTTGATTTGGCATCTCAGAAAGAGACAGAAACTACCTATGAAAGGTCTGATACCTGTGCTGTGCCAAGAGCTGTCCCTATTTTTGAAAGTGTAATATCTATAGATCTTTTGAATTCTTTAATTGAAAATACAGGTGGAGATAATAAAGAATTAATTTTAAATAGAGTTAATGAAATAAAAGACATAACTCTTAATAGCTTTAATTTGGAAAATAAAACATGGTCCATGAAATATGAAAATGAATAATTCATTTTATTTATGTGGGTTTATGGGTGTTGGAAAAACTACGATTTTGAATAATATTAAACGACAAACTAAATATACGTGTTTTGATTTGGATGAAAGTATAGAAAATAAGTATGGTCAAATAAATAGTATTTTTAAAGAACAGGGAGAGACTTTTTTTAGAGAAATTGAAGAAAAAGAATTTTTTGTAAGTCAAAACAAATTTAATTTAATTTCTATAGGTGGCGGTGCAATAGAAAATGATAATATTTTTGAGACTTTACTCGAAAGTAATCAAACTATTTATTTAAGTCTTGACTTTGAAAGCCTTTGGGAAAGAATTAAAAATTCTAACAGGCCACTAATTAATACTGGAAGAGAAATTCTTGAAAGTAGATATAAAAACAGATTAAAAAGGTACGAGATGATGGAATATAAGATTTCTAATGAGAATGTAAAAGATACTACAAGCAAAGTATTAGAAGTAATGGAAAAGCAAAATGTCTAGAAATATTTATCTAAACAATACTGAAGAATTAATTAAATATATTAACGAAGATTTACAAAATGAGAGCTTAATTATTCTCGATTCTGCGCTTGAACAATTTAAATTACATAGCAACTTAAATGCAAGTCATGTTTACTTGAAGGTTTCTGAAGAAACAAAAAATTTAGAAACAGTTGAAAAAATTTGGGAAATAATGTTTTCATCAAATTTAAACAGATCACACGAAATAGTAATTATTGGAGGCGGAGTTATGCTTGATCTCTGCTCTTTTGCTGCAAGCACATTTAAAAGAGGTATTTCCTATACATTAGTTCCATCTACTTTATTAGCTATGGTTGATGCATCTCATGGAGGTAAAAATGGTTTTAATAATGATTATGGAAAAAACCAGATTGGCACTTTTAATTTACCGAAGGGTGTAATTGTGTGTTTTGAACTACTAAATACATTGAAAGAAAAAGATTATAAAGATGGCTTAATCGAGCTTGTTAAACATGGACTAATTGGTAGTAAGGAAATATTTGATAAATTGATTTCTGCAGAAGATTTCAAAATAGAAACTGAGGTAATCAAAAAAGGAATACAAATCAAAGAAGATATTGTAAAAGAAGATTATTTAGAAACTGGAAAAAGAAAATATTTAAATTTTGGACATACAATAGGCCACTTAATTGAGCAAGATTCAAAGTTTACTGTATCACACGGTGAAGCTGTAGCTATAGGAATGATTTACGAACTTGGACTATCAAAGAAACATTTTGGTTTACCGCAAGAAGTAATTGATTTATATGTATCATACCTGGAGAAACTTGATTATAAAAAATCATATGAATTTGAAAATAGTATCGATTACTTATTAGGAATTTTAAAAGATGATAAAAAAAGTAAATCTGATTCAGTAGATATTGTTTTACTGTCAGATGTATCGCAGCCAAATCTTATTTGTATAAGTTTTGATGAATTGATTGAGGTGATTAAAAATTAAAAGTATATATTTTATCAACGGTCCCAATCTTAATTTTTTAGGCGTGAGAGAAATTACACAATACGGTTCAACAAGCTATGATGAGTTAAAAAATTTAGTTAATTCTGAAGCTAAAAAGTTAAAAATTAAAACTGTTTTTTTTCAATCAAATATTGAAGGTGAAATTGTAAATTATATTCAAAACCTAATTAATGATAAAAATTCATGGATTGTAATTAACCCTGGAGCATATACACATACAAGTATTGCAATAAGGGACGCTCTGCAGATTTATGCACAAAACAATAAAATAGTTGAAGTTCATATTTCAGATATAAATCAAAGAGAACAATTTAGAAAAACAAATTTAATTTCTGATATTTGTAATAAATCAATTGTTGGCAGAGGTGTGCAAGGATATATTGAAGCACTGGAGTATATTAATGAACAGTAAGCAAACAATTGCCTATCAAGGTTCATCTGGCTCATATTCAGAAGAACTTTTAAAAAAGGAATATCCAAATTATCTGCACCATCCAACTGAGACGTTTACTGAATTAATATCCTATGTAAAATCTGATTCTGGAATTGGATTATTGCCTGTTGAAAATTCAATCGCAGGTACTGTGAATGAAGCATATGAAGAGCTAATAGATAGTGGTCTTAAAATACTTGCTGAATATGTGCTTAGAATTAACCACAGTTTAATAGGATTAGTTGGTTCAGATTTAGTAAATATTACAAATGTTATTTCACACCCACAGGCATTACAGCAGTGCAGCAAGTTTATACAAAAGCATAACTTAAGAATCACTCCAGTCTTTGATACTGCCGGAAGTGTATTTGAAATTTTAGAAAATAATGAACTAACTACGGCTGCGATTGCAGGAGATCATTTTGAAAGTGATGAAAGGTTCTTGATTTTAGAAAAAAATATATCAAATCATGAAGAAAATTATACAAGATTTCTTCTTATTGGAAATTTAGATTTAGATCAGAATCAAGTTAAAAATAAGTTTTCATCAGTGCTTATATCTGATGATAAGCCAGGCTCTCTATTACAGTCTTTGAATATTTTTAGTGACCTTGATATAAACCTTACAAAACTTGAATCACGACCAATACTGGGAAGACCCTGGGAGTATAAATTTTATATTGATTATGAATTAGAAAATTTGGAAAAACAATCTGAGCTTGAGGAAAAAATAAGTAAAGTTTGTAAAGAATTTAAGCTATTGGGACATTATCCAAAAGCTATTCAGTAATTCTCCACTGAATACCTTGTTCAGAATCTTCTATTTGCAAACCAGAAGATTCTAATATATCTCGAACTTCATCAGAAAGCTTGTAATTTTTTTCGTTTCTTAACTTTGACCTTAGTAATATTAGTTTTTCAACTAAAATTTCAAAACGTTCGGTATTCTTCTTATTGGATTCTATCTGAATTTCTAAATTAGCAATTTCTTTTAAAGTAGATTTATCTATCGAATTTGCCTCAGTTTCAACATTATCTATTTTCTTGACAGAGCCATTTTTTTCTGAAACCAATAGTTTTTGTAGAATATCTAAACTTTCTTCAGAATCTTTTTCGAAGACATGAGTCCCTTCTTTGTTTAAAATAGTTACATTTCCTAATCCAACAACTTTAAATGTTTCATTTTTTCCAGAAATTATTAAGGCAGTATGTTCATCGATGCCAAGAATGTTTGAATAAGACTTATCTAAAAGTGTCTTCATTCTATTTTCGCCAACATAACTAAAGCTTGTATCATGATTTCCACCCTCTGCATTATTAAAGTGAGGAACTACTGTACAAGATAGACCGTAAACATCTAATAAATTTAATCCTTTTTCCCAATAAGGGTCTTTACCTACTTTATAAATTTCGTAAACCGGCAGTGTATGTTCTCCAAGAGTAGAGGCTGCTGCACTTGCAAATAAGCTTTTACCACCCTTTATCAGATGATTTTTTAAAGTTTGTTCAAACTCATTACCATGCCATAATTTGCTTGCATAACTTGGACTTCCTGGTCCAGCAAAAATAAATGATGCACTTTCTAATAATTGAATTGATTTAAAGAAAGATTTTGTATTTAGCTCTTCAATTTTCCTGTAACTAGCTAGTTTCATTTCAACATTTAAACTTACTTTGTAAAAGTCTATAATTTTTTCAACGAGCTGATTAGCATTTTCTTGAAACCCAAATGGTGAGTCAATCATAAAAATACTTGAAGAATCATCTAATCCTTCAAGCAGTTCTCTATGGACACTAACTAAATTAGGACTCGTTTCACCTGATCCTAAAATAGCTAATGATCCTAAAGCGTTTTTCATGAATCTATTATATATTTTTTTTGTACACAACTAAAGGTGTATAATTTAAACATGGCAAGTTTATTAGCTTTAATTCTTGAAAAATTTACAATCGAAATAATTCCTAGACTTCCATTGTTTCTTAGGACACCATTGTATGTAAATATATTAAAACTTAGAAAAGTTCGTGATCGAATTAGGCTCGACGTAACAAGAAAAAATCCTACATTTCAAGACCGTTTAGATTATGCAATTGATTCAAGAGCAAATCTGAATAATTCAGGTGAAAGAATATTACCTTTTAATGATGAAGTTAAAATTGAAGAAATTGAGGATTCTCCTGTAAAAATTTATAAATTTACTCCAAAAAATGCAGAGACCGGAAAGTATGGTGTTTATTTTCATGGAGGAGGATATTTTGCGGGGAGCATTAAATCACATAAAAATTTTGTTTCAATAATTTCTCAAAAATCAAATTTAGTAATTTATTTTTTTGAATATAGGCTTAGTCCAGAGCATAACTTTCCTGCTGCACATGAAGATGCAAAGATAGCTGTAGAATTTATTGATGCTCTTCATAAAGATGAGCACTCAATTTGGATGGGTGAATCAGCTGGAGGAGGTTTAGCAACAGGGCTTGTGGTAGATGATGGGTTTATTTATAATCCTGACAGTCTCATTTTGCTTTCACCCTGGCTTGATTTATCAGATGGATTTCAAGATAAAAGATTTTTTAAAAACAGAGATGTAACAATAATTATTGAAGGAATGTATGAGGTTGGAGAGTTTTACGCAGGAGAGTACAGCACCACAAATCCAGTGTTATCTCCAGTTTATGCTGATATAAATAGTTTTCCAGACACTTTAATACAAGTATGCTCAGATGAATTACTTTACAATGATGCAATTGAATTTGTTAAAAAATTAAGAGACAAAAATACAAATGTCCAACTTCAAACTTGGGATAAACTCTGGCATGCATGGCACTTTTTTCCAATTAAGGAAGCTTTTGAAGCCATAGATAATATAGCTGAATATATTAAGTCTACAGAACTTCACTCTTCTAAATGATGAAGTGCAAATCCAAAAGGTAATTCGAGTCTATTATCAGACATAACCTTTTCATTTTTTAGAATTCTATAAGTTTCATCATCTGCAGTAATTTTTCCATCGTTTAAAATTATACTTCTATTGCATATTTCTAATGCCATTGGTAAATCATGAGTCACAAGGATAACTGAAACTTCTAAATTTTTAAGTATATCTATAAGCTCTCTTCTTGATGCAGGATCTAAGTTTGAACTCGGTTCATCCAAAACTAGTAATTCAGGCTCTGAAGCAAGAACGCTAGCTATTGCTACCTTTCTTTTTTGACCAAAGCTTAGATGATGAGGTGGTTTGTCTTTAAATTGTAACATTTTGACTTGTTCAAGTGCTTTAATTGAATTTTTCTTGACTAATTCGTCACTAAATCCAAAATTTTTTGGTCCAAACATTACATCTTCCAACACAGTTGGCATAAAAAGTTGATCATCAGGATCCTGAAAAACCAAACCTACAGACTTTCTAATTTGAGAGATATTTTCATCTGAAAAAGGCTTTTCATTTAATGTAATTTGTCCGTTTAAGTCACCTAGAATGCCATTTAAATGAAGAATGAGAGTAGTTTTACCTGCTCCATTTGGCCCCAGCACAGCAAGTCTTTCCCCTTTTGATAAGCTTAGATTTATATTTTCGAGAGCTTTAAATCCATCTGGGTATTCAAAACTCAAATTATTTACATTTAGGTATTGCTTATTCATAGAGCGAGCCTATCAACAATACAAATTACAACTGAGAATATAGAAATTAGCA
>Ga0163110_10001598_pt1 | contig 11549 bp, 10 predicted proteins | sample CRUFie1St17metaG_FD_108703 | JGI IMG/M metagenome (GOLD analysis project Ga0163110, IMG submission 108703) | Marine microbial communities from the Costa Rica Dome - CRUD Field 142mm St17 metaG | ecosystem: Environmental > Aquatic > Marine > Oceanic > Photic zone | place: Costa Rica: the Eastern...
GAATCAATCAACGAAGCAAAATACTATAACAAGGCAGATGCATTAACTGCATATTTCAAAGGTAAGATAAATGCTAAAGAATTAGATTCTATTGCAAGAAAACAATTTAAAACTGGTATTGCAACTAAAAAAGAATTATCTAACTTCTTATCAAATGGATTTACTCAAGATGTAATGAGTGATACTTATGGTATTCCTAAAGGTACATTAGTCAAACGAGTAAGAGGATTAATGAAATTTACTGAATCAATAAATGAAGAATTATCTCAAGCAGAAATCGATAAACTAAAAAAGATTGAAAAAGAACTAAAAAACGCATCTGATATTCATAAAGCACAATCTGATGCTTTAGCTAAAGGTTCAAAAACACATGCAGCACAAGCAGATAGAATTAGTAAAATGTACGAAAAATTACACAAAAAACTTGATTTAGCAATGTACCAAGATAAAAGTGGAGTACCACAAGGATACAATCCAATGGTAGAGGCTAAAAACAAAGAAAGTAAAGTAATTGAAGTAATGTACAAATACTCTAAAACTGAGAAAAAGTTTTATGATAAGATGGCAGAACATGAAAGAAGAATTGGACAGAGAGATTATGCTAAATTTATAATAATGGCATTAAAGGGATTTGGTATTAATCCAAGACAATACAAAAGAATACCTGATGCTGAAGAGAAACTTTATCAAACAGTATCAAAAAAATGAAACTAACAGATATTATAAACGAGATTTCACTAACCCCTAAAGCAGCAGAATTTTTAGATACAATTCAAGTATCAAATAATAAGATAAAAAATTTTAGAGATATTGAAGTCGATGCATCACCAAAAGGAAATTGGAATGTGTATTACAAAGGTAAAAGATTGATGACAGTAAATGGTAAACTATTAGATGATAGAACCATTAGGAAGTACAATTTAGAAAAAAGATGAAACTACAAGATATCTTAGACGAAATATTTAATGAAACCACAAATGAAGATTTGAGAAATTGGTTCAAATCTAAGTGGGTTAATATTGGTAAAAAAGATAAAAGTGGTAAACATCCCCCATGTGGTACAAGTGGTAAAAAACAAGGATATGCAAAATGTGTACCTGCTAAAAAGGCTGCATCAATGAGTAAGAAAGAAAAAGAATCTGCAACTCGTAGAAAAAGAGCAGCACAAAATAAAGCAAATAGAGGTGGTAAAGCCAGTAGAGGACAAGGTAAAAAACCCATAAATGTATCTACTCATACTGGTAAGAAAAAGAGTGGGACCGGAAAAGGTTCATAATATATATTTATATTAAATAAAGTTACACTTAAATTTAGGAGAATGAGTAAACACCCAAAATTAGTTTCTGTTAAAGTCAAAAACAGAGATATCAACAAAGCATTAAAAATTTTTAAAAGAAGAGTAAATGATTCAGCACACTTACAAGAGTTAAGAGAAAGACAACAATTTACTAAACCATCAATTGCAAAAAGAAAAGCAAAACAACAAGCAGTAAGAGAACAAGAGAGAGAAACTATACTTGCTAAGATAAATGATGGTAATACAAAACTTCAATTAAAGATGCGAAAGAAAAAAAGAAAAAAAGGTAAACCTCAAAATCAGAAAAAAACTAATGAACAAAGAGGTTCATATAAATTAATTTCTTAAAAAAATTGTGTTTTAAATATATATTCTATATTTATAGTCAATAATCCACTTTTGTGTGGATTCATTTTTATGGTTTTTAATACCCACGAGTCTTATGTGAGGTGACCGAACCGAAAATTAACTCTTATTGAAAATCCCTTAATATTTTCACGAAACAAACGAAAGGTTTAAAAAATGGCAAATTCAAATTTATTGGAAGAAGCTATTGCTGATGCTAAAGCTGTTAGAGAAACTGCTATTGCTAATGCCAAAATCGCTCTTGAAGAAGCATTTACTCCAAGACTACAATCTATCCTTTCTCAAAAACTTCAACAAGAAATTGAAGGAGAAGAAGAGAAACACGAGGAAGAAGTAGAAGAAGGAACTTATAACGCACAAGGTGAAGAAGAAATCACTGCGGAAGAGAATGTAACTGAAGAGTACGATAAAGATGACGCACCTGATGGTGGAGCATCTGATATCGGTGATGCGGATAATAAGCAACCAGCTGGTGACGCTAATAGTTCATCACAAATAGCTCAAGGAAACCCTGATACTGAAGTTGACACTGCTGAAGTTGGTAGCGAAGAAGATGACTACGAAAAAGCTAAAGTAAGTGAAGGCGAAGATTCAGAGGAAGAGCATGATGAGAAAAAAATTGATGAAATGGATTCTCATGATGACGAAAAAGAAGAAGGATACGCAATGGAAGATTCTCACGACGACGAAGATTCAGTAGATGAAGAACTTGATTTGGAATCAATTATTAAGGAACTTGAGGCAGAATTATCTGAAGAAGAAGATGCTGACCACAAGGAAGAACTTGATGATGAGGAAAAAGAAGAAGTTGAAGATATCGCTGATGACGCTGTTGATTCTCATGAAGAGGAAAAACACGACGAAGAAGTAGAAGAAGAAAGAATGTATTCTGAAGAAGAATCTGAAGAAGAAGAAGATTTAGACGAAGAAATCGATTTAGAAGAAATCCTAAGAGAAATGGGATATGGTTCTGATGAGGTGTCTGAAGAAGCTCATGATGATTCTGAGAAAAAAGAAGAGGTTGAAGAAAACAACGAATTAGAAGAAGTAAAAGCTGAGTTAAACGAAGCGATTTCTACTATTAAAGAGTTGAAGTCTACAATCAATGAAGTAAATCTATTAAACGCTAAATTACTTTACACTAACAAATTGTTCAGAGCTTATGAACTAAACAACGACCAAAAACACAAAGTTGTTGAAACATTAGACAGAACTAAAAATGTTAGAGAAGTAAAATTAGTATTCTCAACATTAGCTGAGAGTTTTAAAATAGGTGGAACTTCTAAGAAACAAAAACAAGCTAAAATCAACGAATCGTTCGCATCAAAACCAGTTGCATCGACTGCTCCTAAAAAAGAAGTAATCGCTGAATCAACTAACACGATGGCTGATAGATTTAAGAAATTAGCAAACATTATTTAATTAATTTAACAAAACATTAAGGAGAGATAAAAATGGCAAATTTTGATTTATCTAAACTAATGGAAGGAAAGAACCCACAATCAGTAATGCTAGCTGAAACTAGAGAACTGAAAGGTAAATGGGAACAAACTGGACTTCTTGAAGGTTTAAACGAAAGAGAGCAATCTCAAATCTCTGTACTTCTTGAAAACCAAGCAAAACAATTGCTAGATGAAGCTACTAATACTGGTACTTCAGCAGGTTCAGAGGAGTGGAGTGGTGTTGCTCTACCATTGGTTAGAAGGATTTTTGGTGAAATCGCATCTAAAGAATTCGTTTCTGTACAACCAATGAACCTACCATCAGGTCTAATTTTTTACTTAGACTTTAAATATGGTACAGCACAACCAGGTAATCCTGCATTCAACGGAAAATCACTTTTCGGTGGTACAGGTAATGACCTAGGTTCAACAGACTCTGCAGTCAACGGTCTTTATGGAGACGGTAGATTTGCATATTCTGCAAACGATGTAACTGATTCAGTTGCAAACGGTGACTTAACAGTAGCTTCTGCTTCATGGGCAGATGTAAATTATGATGCATCATTATCTGCATCAGTTGCTGATAAATCACTTATGAAAATTTCATTCGCACATTCTGAGTTAACAAGACCTGACCTAGATGCAGTAAGAAGTTACTTCATCTCAGCATCAGATTTCGCAACTGCAGATGCATATTACCCAGCTCACTCAAGAGTATCAGGTGCAAACCTAGTATTCTTCGCAAAAGGTGCTGGATTAGGTATGGCGGATGGATTACAAGTAAAACATTCACAACAACCAGTCGCTGAAAACAGAGGTGATTTCGAAGATGGAAACGCATCTGCAGCGGTAGGTACAGATTTAGGTATACCTGAAGTTGATTTAGAATTAAAGTCTGAAGCAATTGTTGCTAAGACAAGAAAACTAAAGGCTGTATGGACACCTGAATTGGCTCAAGACCTTAACGCTTACCACTCAATTGACGCTGAAGCTGAATTAACTTCTATGTTATCTGAGTACATCTCATTAGAGATTGACTTAGAAATCTTAGATATGTTAAAATCAAACGCTTTAACTTCTGAGTTCTGGTCAGTAACATTAGGTGAAGAGTACGATGCAAACACAACATCATGGGTAGCTGGTTCAAACTCTGCTGCTTACACTAAAAACTCTTGGTTCCAAACTTTAGGAGCAAAGATTAATAAAGTAAGTAACAAGATTCACCAATTAACTCTAAGAGGTGGAGCAAACTTTATCGTTGCTTCTCCAGATGTATGTACGATTTTAGAATCTATACCAGGATTTACTGTATCAGCTGAAAAAGATGCTTCATCTTTCGCAGCAGGTGTAACTACTGTTGGTTCTTTATCAAACAGATACACAGTTTACAAAAACCCTTACATGACTTCAAACGAAATCTTGTTAGGATTTAAAGGAAGTAATTTCCTAGAGACTGGGGCTGTTTACGCACCGTATGTACCACTTATCATGACTCCTTTAGTATATGACCCAACTAACTTCACTCCAAGAAGAGGTGTGATGACTAGATATGCTAAGAAAATGGTAAGACCTGAGTTCTATGGTAAAATCTTCGTTAAAGATTTAAATAACTTATAATAGTTAATTAAAACTTTAAGTAAAATTAAGAGGGGTTCGTAAGTTCCCCTCTTTTTTTTTATTTTATACTCTCCTTTTAAATAAATTTATATTTATAATAGTATAATTGAATAGTAAGGAGTAAAAAATATGTCTCAAGCGAGAATTTGGACGGGTTCAGCAGATTTCACATCAGGTTCATCAACCCCATTTGGTACATATGATTCGGATTCATCATTTTCATCAGATGCACCAAAGATAGCATCATGGTGTGCAAAAAGATTAGGATATCCAATCATTGATATTGAATTGGAAGGTGAAAACTTTTTTGCGGTATTTGAAGAAGCAGTGAGTGAATACTCATCTCAAGTGAACCAATTTAACATAAGAAATAATTTAGGTGCATTAGAAGGACAGGCGACTGGTTCTAATTACACTGGTCAATCAGTATTAGGTTCTGAACTTAATAATGTAGCAACAATAGCAGAAAGCTATGGTAACTTTGCAAATGTTGGTGGTAGAACGGATATAAAGAAAGATTACATAACAGTTAATACTGGTTCACAAGAATACGATTTACAAACCCTATTCGCAGATGTTTCAGAAAGTGGAGAAAGAATTGATGTTACAAAAGTATTTTTTGAAACAACACCTGCTATTCAAAGATTCTTTGACCCATACTCAGTAAGTGGACAAGGAACACTTAACTTAATTGATGAATTTGGTTTCGGTTCATTCTCACCAGCGGCACAATTTATTTTGATGCCTATCTACGAAGATATGTTAAGGATTCAACAGATTGAATTCAATGACCAGATGAGAAAATCCGCACATTCATTCAACATAGTTAATAATAAATTACAGATATTTCCAAAACCACAGAGTGAATACAAATTATGGTTTGAATACCAAGTTGTAAAAGATAGAAGAGAAAATGCAACTGTTATAACTCCAAATGTAGTATCAGATTATTCAAATGTTGGATATAACTTTGCAGAATATTCAAAAATAAATGATGTTGGTAAACAATGGATAAGAAAATATACACTTGCTTTGGCAAAAGAGATGTTAGGGGCGATTCGAGAAAAATATTCTACTGTTCCTATACCTGGTTCTGAAGTTTCTTTAGATGGTGCAGCACTAAGAGCCGAAGCACAAACAGAAAAAGATGCTCTTATTGAACAACTAAGAGAGAATCTGAATGAAGTAAGTAAAAAACAAAGAATGGAAAATGAAGCATCAATGGTTGAACAACAACAACAAGTGATGAATCGTGTCCCATTAAACATTTATATAGGATAAAATTATGCCAAAGTTTTTTAATGCAAAAGATATAGATTTTTTAAAAACTATTTCTGAGGAAGTAGTAGATTATGTTGTGGAGCAAGCTGTAACCTTATTCAAGGTATCAGTTGGTGAAACAAAAACGAATCTATACGGCGAATCATTAGGAAAAGTTTGGAGAGCACCATCTACTGTAATGGCTATTGTAGATAGAGAACCACCAAACATTGTATATGAAGGATTCGGACCAGATAAACAACAGGCAGTTGAATTTAGATTTAATAGAATGAGATGTAGAGAAACTTCATATGCAGTACCAAAGGTAAGAGATGTAAATGGTACCTTGGTACCAACTGAGGCTATTCAAAATCTTACTGTTGGTTATCCAGAGATAGGTGATGTTATTCTTTATGATGGAACATACTATGAAATCGATAATGTAAGAGAGCATGTTTTACTAGGTGGACAACCAGAAGTTTATGATAAGACAGATGGTTCATTTGATGATTCAAGAATGGTATTAACTGCAGTTGCATTCATGGTAAGAAGAAGTCAAATTCAAATAGATGAAAGGATATATCACTAATGGCAATAGACCCTTTAAAAAAATTACCAAAGAATAGAGCCCTACAATACAAAAAAGAAGGTATTGAACAAGGTAAGGGGATTAAATTATTTGATGTTGATTTAGCAATAGCAACACATATGATTGATACTGTTATGCCAACAGTTGAAATATTTCAAGAAAAACAAAAGATACCAGTAATATATGGTAATCCTGAAAGATGGAAATCAGTTCAAAAAGATGGATTTCTAAGGGATAAAAGTGGAATGTTACAAATTCCATTAGTAATGTTCAAAAGAAACTCAATAGAACGAAACGATACATTATCAAATACAATGAATCGTCATGTATCTTATCCCTCTGTATCAAGATATTCAAAAAAACATAAATACGATAGATTCTCAGCAATGACAGCAACTGAGAAACCAGTCGAATTGTTTGATATTGTAATACCTGATTATGTAACTTTAACTTATGAAGTAATCATATGGACAGATTTTACAGAACATATGAATAGAGTAGTTGAGGCATTTCAATATGCAACAGATGAGTATTGGGGTGATAAGAGTGGATTTAAATTTAGAGTAAAAATAGATTCATTCGATAATACCACAGAAATAAGTGAAGGTTCCCAAAGAATTGTAAGAACAAACTTTACAATGGCCGTAAACGCATATCTTTTACCTGAACAATTTGACAACGAATCAACTCATAAAAAATCCATGAGTGGTAAAAAAGTTGTTTTTGGAGTAGAAACTGATTTGACTGGTTTAGATGGAGGGAATGTTACAAATAATACTGTCAAAAGAAAATTAATTAATGAATATTCAGATATAATGGATTTCATGACAATACGAGGTTCTAAACAAGGTTCTTTCGTAGATGCTGATACAATGAAAATAACAAGTGTAGAACTACCAAAACTACCACCTGAACTAATTGGAACATTTGATGAAGATGAGTGGTTTAGAGTTTACATAAATGGTGTTTTAATACCAAAAGCAAAATATAATTTTGTTCATCAAGATAATACCGATGAAATTTATTTTAATTTTTCAACTGGTTCAGTTGAAGGAGGTGGAAGTTATCCTGATGATTTAGTATCAACAACAAGTGATTTAGGTTATATCTTAGAAAATACAGATGAATTTGGTGTAACAGGTAAATTTAAGGAGTTATAATGGCGATAAAGGATTTAAAAAAAATTTTAGAACAAATACATGAGCCAGATGAATACCAATTATCTGTTGAAAATTTAAATCATCCAACTTATTGGATATGGAAATTAGAAGATGGAAAAATGAAAGATTTAGATTTAGAATTAAGAGCACTAAGACCAGAACACGCTAGGTTTGATATATTTGTAAATGGACAATATGTTTTAGAACAAGATTATATATTTGAACATAGTGGAAAAAACTTATTAATAAAATTTAAAAAATCAAATTTCGGTTACAATTTAAAAGCAAGTGATGATATAAAAATAGAAGGAGATATACAAGTAGGATGAGTTACAAATCAAAACCAAATGTAAATACTCCCTTTGATGATAAACAAAGGTTTAAGAATCTAGTACTTGAAATAATTAAAGATACAGAAATATTTTCACACATACCAGATTCTATATCATTAGACGGTGTTTTATTCACTTTAACACTTGCAAACAAAAAACTTGTATATCAAGATGTTGCAGTCGATGCTATATCTGAATATGTTGATATTTATTTACAAGGAGTAAAAAAGACATCGGATTGTTATTCAGTCAACGATGATGGAACAAATGTAATAATTAATTTTACTAAAAATATTACACTAAGTCCTGAGGATATAGTGAATACTGATTTTTTAGTTAAAGGGAAGATAGTGAGTAGATAATGGCAACATTAATTCAAAGTAAACAGATACAAGGAGTAGTAACCGCGTCAGTAATTATTGGCGATTTTCAAGTAAGTGGTTCTACTAACCTAACCGGCTCGGTAGGAGTTGCTGGTACATTAACTGCAACTTCACTTGTTGGTGAAGGTAGTGGTATAACTGGTATAAGTTTTTCTCAACTTGTTTCTGTACCATCTGGTCTTGTTAGTGGTAGTTCACAAATATTACTTGGAAGTGGTATTATTTCTGGTTCATCTCAAGTAGATTATACAGCACTTACAAATGTACCAACCTTTTTACCAGGTGAAAATACTACAATCACATCTGGTAGTAATATTATAACAATATCTTCGACAGGTGGTGGAGCAAATGATTCATTGAACTCATTTACTGCATCATACTTTGGTGATTCTGCATCTTTTGATTCAAGAATCGATGGTATAAATGCAAGTGGTAGTGGTGCTGATTTCAATGTAAACCTTTCAAATATACCTAGTGGATTAGTAAGTGGTTCATCACAAATCACATATTCTGAATTAGATAGTATTCCAAGTGGTATCATAAGTAGTTCAGAACAACTCCCAGCAGGTGTTGTAAGTGGTTCTATACAAGTTTTAGGTGGAACTGATATAATTAGTGGTTCACAACAAATAACTGCGTTAGGATTCATTTCCTCATCTCATACAGATATAACATCTTTAAACTCATACACTGCATCAAACGATATTAAAATATCTAATTTAGAATCTACAACCGCTTCATTAGATACAAGAATCACACAACTATCAGGTAACACAGGTTCCTATGAAACCATTGGAAGAGGAATTATAAGTTCATCTGAACAATTTCCAAGTGGTGTCGTAAGTGGTTCTGCACAAATAACCGCATTAGGATTTGTAAGTAGTAGTGGAGATACAATCCCAGCAGGTACAATATCAGGTTCAGAACAAATAACTGCATTAGGATTCGTATCTGAAAGTGGAGGTGAAAATTCATCACTAAATACATTTACTTCATCTATTCAAACTGAAGTTGATGGATTAAGTGCAGCAACATCATCATACTTAACATCAAGTGGTTCAGTTGATTATAGTGATTTAACTTCTGTACCAAGTGGAATTGTTAGTGGTTCACAACAAATTACTGATTTAGGATTTATTTCTGAATCATCTGTAAATACATCTTTAAATGAGTTTACGGCATCTGCAACAATACAATTATCTAATTTAGAATCAACAACTTCTTCATTAGATACAAGAATCACTACTGAAAAAACAAGAATAGATAATATACTAAGTGGTGCTGATGCAGATTACGACCAATTCGTAGAGATTGTTAATTTAGTAAACTCAACAGATACAGAAAACGATACTGCATTTGCAAATCACTATACTTCAAGTAGACAAAGAGATTTATCACTCGAACAATTTAGTAGTTCAATACAAACTGAAGTAGATGCATTAAGTGCAGCAACTTCTTCATATTTAACTTCATTAGATACTGGTATTATAAGTTCATCAGAACAATTGCCTGGTGGAATAGTAAGTGGAAGTTCACAATTAACTGGTTTAGGATTTTTAAGTGGTTCTTTATTACCAGGTACAAATATAACAATCAACTCTGGTAGTGATGGATTCTTTATTAGTTCTTCAGCAGGTGGTGGTTCAAGTGTTACTGTTTCAGATTCAGCACCAGGTTCTCCATCAGAAGGAGATTTATGGTGGAAATCTAATGATGGTAATCTTTATGTATATTATGATGGGTATTGGGTAATATCTATTGATACTACAAATGCTTTACCGACAGGTGTTCTTAGTGGTTCTGCTCAAATAACTGCATTAGGATTTGTAAGTAGTAGTGGTGATAGTACACCAGCAGGAACAATAAGTGGTTCACAACAAATTACTGATTTAGGATTTATTTCTTCATCAGATTCAACAACATCATTAAACACATTTACCTCATCCATACAAACAGAGGTTGATGGATTATCAGCAGCAACTTCTTCTTACTTGACTGAAGTACCTGCTGGTACAATAAGTGGTTCATCACAATTAACCTCTTCTTACGATGCAAGATATGCTTTAAGTGGTAGTGGAGGAGCAATACCATCAGGTACTGTTAGTGGTTCATCGCAATTAACTTCCTCATACGATGATAGATACCAATTAAGTGGTTCATCTATACCTTTTGATGGAAATAGAATTGTATCACAAGAAAAATTACCAACGATGTTTACTTCATCGTTTAATCCAGGTACAAGTGGTTCTGTTGTAGATTTCTTAAATGCAATATTCTATCCAAATAGTGACCCTTCAATTACAAGTGGTAACCAAACAATATCAGAATATAGTGCAAGTTCAGCAGCAATATTTACTTTAGAAGCAACAGACCCCGAAGGTCAAACATTAACTTTTGGTACTGCATCTGATTATACAGATGATTTAGTTAGAGTTGCATCTAATGGTGTTGTAACTTTAAATGCATTAGCAGAATCATCTTCATTTAATACTGATTTAGTGGGTGGTTCACATGGACATACATTTACTGCAACAGCAACTGATACATTTAATGCAACAGTAGAAAAAGATATTACAATATTTGTAACTCCAAACGCAGCACCGATATTTAGAGAAACATCAGTAGCAGGAAATCAAATTACAAATGTTACTGCAAGTTTAAATGAAAGTTCAACAAATGGAACTTTAGTAAAAAGAATATTCTTTACAGATGCTGAAAGTGATACTATTACAATTGATTCATCATCAATATTACCTCAGGCACACTTTACAATAACAAAATCAGCAACTTATGTTGATATAACACAAAATACAGGTTCACTTAATTATGAAGTAGACCCATTATATACTTTCAGTATTAGTGCATCTGATGAACATTTCCAAAACTCACAAGATAGTGATTCTATTTCAGTTTTACCAGTATCAATTAGTATTGTTGATAATGCAACACCAACTGTTAATAATCAATCACTTTCTGCTATAAATGAAAATAGTTCAAATGGAACAGTAGTAGGTTCTATTTCTGCAAATGATACAGAGGGAGATACTATTACATTTGTAAACTTTAACTTATATAAATTAGAATTAGATAATGCAAATGTATC
>Ga0163110_10001599_pt1 | contig 11548 bp, 10 predicted proteins | sample CRUFie1St17metaG_FD_108703 | JGI IMG/M metagenome (GOLD analysis project Ga0163110, IMG submission 108703) | Marine microbial communities from the Costa Rica Dome - CRUD Field 142mm St17 metaG | ecosystem: Environmental > Aquatic > Marine > Oceanic > Photic zone | place: Costa Rica: the Eastern...
AGTTTCACTTGTCCTGAGAAGAATTGGAAAATGGATGGCTGTACCAAAGAAAAAAACATCAAAGTCCAAAAGTAGAAGCAGGCGTAACTCTGCATGGAAACTTCATGCACCAACCCTTAACTCTTGCCCTCGTTGCGGTGCCGCCAAAAGGCCCCATCATGTATGTGGCAACTGTGGATGGTATGACGGTCGAGTAGCCGTTGAGGTCTAGTCAAACAACGAAATCATGATCGAAACATCTCTTCCGGTGGCCGTTGATGCAATGGGTGGTGATTATGCTCCCGATCAGATTATTCAAGGAGCAAGGTTAGCCAAAGAATTAGGAATCCCGGTTGTGCTCTTCGGAACAGAGCAAGCTCTCGATGGCATCGAGGATATAGAGACTATTTTTGTTTCAGAAGTAGTTGAAATGGACGAGGACCCTGGCCAAGCTGTTCGACGAAAGAAAGATTCTTCACTCGTTCGAGCAGCCGAATATGTTCGAGATGGTCATGGCGCAGCGATGGTAAGTGCAGGAAATACGGGCGCCACTATGGCGTCTGCATTGTTGAGAATGGGAAGACTAAAAGGAGTCTCTCGTCCTGCGATCGCAACACCTATCCCCACACTTGAGGGAGACCACCCTGTCATCCTTCTTGACTCTGGAGCGAATGCAGAATGTCAACCTGAATGGCTCTTGCAATTTGCCGAAATGGGTGCAGTTTACTCGAGGGATAGATTTGCTGTTAAGAAACCTAAAGTTGGTCTGTTATCAATCGGTGAAGAAGCTGGAAAAGGAAACTCTCTGATAAAAGACTCATATGAAATTTTGAACTCTGGAGATTGGGAAACGGTAAGTAAAGCAGAATTTATCGGAAATGTAGAGGGAAGAGATTTAATGAACGGGGCCGTAGATGTGGTAGTTACCGATGGGTTCACCGGGAATGTTGCACTCAAAACTCTGGAAGGAACAGCAAAAGCAATAGTTAAAGCGTTATTTTCAGCATTTTCAAGTTCTGAAGATGCGAAGGCAGGCGCTGACCTCTTAGCGCCTTCTTTGCTGCCTCTCTATCAGAAGCTAGACCCAGATTCTGTTGGGGGAGCAGTTCTCCTGGGTGTTAATGGTATTGCAATTGTTAGTCATGGGTCCTCATCAGCCAATGCAATCCTCAACGCAATTAAAACAGCGCATGAACTTTTCAAAGATAATCATGTGGCAAACCTCCAATCTGTTCTTAAATCATAAAAGGTTGATTTCTCAAATGCTTCGCCATAGTTGCTTCTAGATTCGCTATTATCGGTGACGTACATTTAAAGACAGGAACGTATGCCAGCTGAAACTCACATGGAGCAAGACCCTTTAGGTAGGGAAGCTATCTTGCAGTTAATCAAAGACCGGCTAGGAGAGATCCTAGAAATAGACCCTAATACGGTAAATGAAGGTGACTCATTTGCAGATGATTTAGATGCTGACTCTTTGGCACTCATAGAGCTTGTCGAAGCCATTGAAGAAGAATTAGCGGAAAGATCTGTTGATTTCAGAATTGATGATGAGGACTTAGAAGACTTGAAGAGTGTAAGGGATGCAGTTGACTATGTTTTCAGTCGACTGAGCTGACTGTTCCTTGATTTCTGACCAAACGGCAACTTTTGCAAATTCAATAAACAAAGTCTTCAAAAACTTGCTTCTTTTGGAAGAGGCTCTGACTCACAAATCTTGGTCTGCTGAGAACGAAGGAACAGGGCCTAATGAGAAATTAGAGTTCTTAGGGGATTCAGTGCTCGGCCTCATTGTGACTGAACACATATATACCAACTATCCGGAGTTATCCGAGGGTCAACTTTCGCTCCTCAGATCTGTTGTTGTCGGAAGGAACTCTTTAAAAGAAGTAGCAGAAGAGATAAATCTTGATAAATATCTCAAGTTAGGAAATGCTTCTGTTTCTCCAGCTCTACTTGAGGATGCTGTTGAAGCAGTAATCGGGGCAATATACCTTGATGGTGGTTGGGTAGAAGCAAAGGAATTCGTTATTGCCGTCTTGGGAGCCCGAATTGAAGAATTTTCAAAGAAAAATAATGAAGACAGCAAAAGCAGACTCAAGATGATATTTGAGAAGCAAGCATTGCCTCTGCCTCGTTACAGTATCCACTCAGAAGGGCCAGATCACGACAAAATCTTCTTCGCAAGTATTCGAGTAGGGGATGACATTATCGGAAAGGGCAAAGGAAACAGCAAGAAAGAAGCTGAACAGGCTGCAGCTTCCGTGGCCCTGAAAAAGTACACCAATGAATAACTTGCGAAATAAGGCGCTAAAATCGTCATGCAACGCAACTTTTTAAGGAAACCATGATCCAACTCCCAGAAATAGAAACAATCCGGAGAGACTTAGAGCGAGATTGTGTTGGAAAAAAAATAAAAACAATAGAAGTTACAAAATCAAAAATCGTAGGTGGTCCCAAAGCAAAGTCCGCAATTGAGAAAGAACTAGAACAATCTAAGGTTGAATCCGTCTCCAGAGTAGGGAAGTTCTTGCTCTTTGAACTATCCAATGAGATGACATTAGCAATTGCACTTGGAAATGGCGGCCAAATAAGCAGAGTCCCAAATAAGGCAGAAATTCACCCGAAAACACAGCTGGTGCTGACTTTCACGCAAACTGGTCAAATGAGACTAATTGATCACGTCGGCGAGGCCTCGGTTTCTCTTCATGAAACTGCAGAAGTCATTGAGGATAAGCCTGAACTAGCTGAACTCGGAATTGATCCAATTGAGCACTCTCAACGAATAACTTGGGGGGATTTCGCACATTATCTTCAAGCACGAAAAGCAAAGCTTAAAACATTGCTCGTTGATGATTCATTTGTGATTGGTATTGGACCAATGTACGCTGACGAGATTTTATTCGAAGCTGGCTTGAGATACGACCGTATGTCAGATTCTCTGTCAACAAATGAGGTAAGAAGACTCTGGCAATCAATAGTCCAAACAGTGTACGATGCTGTTAAGTATCGAGGATCAACCGTTGATGGAAGTTTATACGTAGATACCAACGGCGAGCCAGGATCATTTCAAGATCATCATTCGGTTTTTGAGAAGCATGGGGAACTGAGCCCAAGGTCGAGAAAACCAATAGCGCGATCTAAGTTCGGTGGAATCTGGACCTACTACTGTGAGCAAAGCCAGGTTTAAAAATTAAAAAATTGAACTACAAACGTGTAATTTGCTTCGGGAGCGACTAGTTTCACTCTGTGTTCTTAAAATCAATGACGCTAAAGGGATTCAAGTCATTTGCTGAATCAACGACCCTAGATTTTGAGCCTGGGGTCACAGTAGTCGTTGGACCTAACGGTAGCGGGAAATCAAATGTAGTGGATGCGATAGCCTGGGTCCTCGGAGCCCAAGCTCCAGGTACAGTGCGGTCGCAAAAGATGGAGGACGTAATTTTCGCAGGAACAGCGAAAAGGCCAGCACTCGGGCGTGCCGAAGTCTCGCTGACTATAGATAATACTGCCAAAATTATCCCGTTAGATTTCAATGAAATAACAATTAGCAGAACTCTATTTCGTGATGGTGATAGCGAATATGCAATGAATAATGTCCCATGCCGTTTACTGGATATTCAAGAGATGCTAAGTGATTCGGGTGTTGGACGTCATCAACACGTAATTGTTTCCCAAGGTCAAATTGATGCTGTGCTTAATGCTAAACCAGAAGACAGAAGATCTATCATCGAGGAAGCTGCTGGTGTTCTAAAATTCAGAAAGAGAAGAGAAAAGTCTGAGCGAAGACTAAGGTCAACCGAGGAGAATATCACTCGTCTTCAAGACCTCCTTCGAGAAGTGAAGCGCCAGCTTAAACCTCTTGAACGTCAAGCAGACGCAGCAAGGCGCCATGGATCTTTATTTGAAGAGTTGAAGACGCTAAAGAGGTATCTTGCTGGTAAAGAATTAACTGCTTTAAGGCAAGGGCTAAACGCTGTCCAAGTGGAAAAGACTCAACTAGCTTCTGACGATAGGAAATTAAGAGCAGAGTTAGAAAAACTGGACAATCTCATTGAGCACGCGGAGGGAACCCTTGTCAACAATGGATTCGATGAAGGGGCAGATGAACTGGCAGTGCTTGAGCGGACCCGTGAACGAGCAAGAGGTCTTAAGGCACTTCTCACAGAGAGAATAGGTAATCTTAACCAGCTTCAGGAATCGCAAGTTGACAAAGGCGTCGTTGAAACTCTTGATGCAGAGGCAGCCAGACTCAAAGCGCAACTCCTAGAAACCAATACTTCAAAACTTGCTTTAGAACCAGAAACAAAGCAGCTAAGTGACGATGAGCAGACTTTTGAGCGTCAACGATTTGAATTCCAAGGTCAAGTTTCCGAGGAAGTTGAATCGGCAGGAAGCGCAGCAGCCGAATCACGAGGTCAATTAGCTGTGATCAATTCTGCTTTACATGACTTGCAAGAGAAGGCGGCGGGTGTAAAACGACTTGTAGAGGAACTTAAGGGTAAAGAGAAAGGTTCCGAGCAAATCACCGAAAAATTAGCAACTCAAATCAACGAGATGAAAGAGTCCCTGGAATCCTTAGAGAAAGACTGCAGCCACTTAGACCATCAAGCTGAGACATACCGTGATCAATTGTATGCGGCACAAGAGAAGTATTCGGAAGCTCAACTTGAAAGCAAAGCTTGGATTGCGAGAGCCGACGCGCTTTCGTTAGCTCTTGAAGAATCAAGACAGCGAAGCGGAATTGAAACAGTATACGAAGAACAAGGAGTGCTTGGGGCCTTCCTAGATTTGATTGAGATTGATACCGGTTGGGAATCAGCTTTCAATGCTGCAATCGGAAATGCTGCTAGTTCAGTTGTGGTTACAGACACTGAGGTAGCGAAACAATCACTCCAAAAAATTCGATCTGCTGGAAAATCTGGTGGAGTGATGATCTCCATAGGTGATGATAAATTCTCAGAAATTCCCCGCTCACCTTTACGAGATCATGTTAGGTCTTCATCCCCCGAAATTGAATCTTTGCTTGACAATATTCTTTCTAACGTTCGTGTCGTTGACGACTGGGACACAGCAATTATTGACGCTATTCAAAATCCACATAACACTTTTGTCACTCTTGACGGTGATTTTTTCAATGGTAACTACTGGCGCGTCGGTCAACCATCGACCGGAGCCACCGGAAAAGCCTTGGAAGAAGCAATAAACAATTCAGAAGAAAAACTTGCTGAAGTCAAACGATCTAAAGATGAATTAGACCAGTGTCAGCGAAAGTTTGATACAGAACAGCAAAACAGGGACCTTGCCCAGAAACGTAGGCAAAAAGCTGCACGCCACCTTCAAGAAATGAAAGAAGCTGAAGCCCGAGCAGAAAGCGACACTAGAGCTATACGAGTTGAATTAGCTAGTTTCGAAAAACAACAGATTTCTTTGCAGGAGGAGATCAATCGCCAGATAACACTTCAAACAGAACTTGCCAATCAGCTTCCTCAATTGGAGGACCATGAAGCCCAATTGATCGAACGCACCCAAGCGATAGAAAATCAAAGAATAGAATTAGAGACCAAAGCGGCTGAATTAGGAGCAAAACGATCCGATATCGATGTTCGTTTCGCTTCAATACGCGAGCGAGAGACTTACATTAATGATCGTCTACTTGAAATTGAAAATCGACTCAAAGGCTATACAACTGAACGGGACGAAGCAGAATCTAAGCGAATAACACTTGAAAAACGATTGAAACTTGCACTTTTTTTGAGATCAATAGTTTCGGCAAAGGAACTTACGCTTGAAAGTGAACTACAAGAATTACGAGACCGGCGAAAAGAACAATCACAGATAGCACAGAATACTATTTCGCAGCTTGAAGAACTGCGCATTGCTAGAAGCCGAAACGAAAAGAATCTCTCTGAACTTCGAGAGGGGCACCATCGTGCTGAGATGAAGGAATCTGAGTACACGTTGAAACTAGAGTCCATCACTGACTCCATCAGAAGAGAGCTGGATTGTGAACCAGGTGTTGCTGTTTCTACTGAGATGCCTCCACTTCAGGGCACTACTCCTAAAGGCAGAGTAAGAGAGCTTGAGAGGGAACTAAAAATTATGGGACCAATAAACCCCCTAGCTCTTGAAGAGTACGAGGAGCTGAATACAAGACATGAATTCCTCCAAGAGCAGCTACAAGACGTACGAAATTCTCGAAGAGAATTAAACAAAATAATTAGAAGCATAGACGAAGAAATCGTTACGGTATTTAGCGGAGCTTTTGCTGATATTAGTATCAATTTCACAAATCTCTTTTCCACACTTTTCCCAGGCGGGGAGGGGGCTTTAAAGCTTACTGACCCCGAAAACCTTCTTGAAACTGGAATAGAAATAGAAGCAAAACCATCAGGGAAAAATATCAAAAAGCTATCTCTTCTGTCAGGCGGAGAACGGTCACTAACCTCATTAGCTTTTCTATTCTCAATATTCCGAAGCAGGCCATCACCTTTTTACGTAATGGACGAAGTTGAAGCGGCTCTTGATGATGTCAATCTCCAAAGGTTTCTCCATCTCGTCAACGAGTTCCGAGATGAAGCTCAACTCATAATAGTGAGCCATCAAAAACGCACAATGGAAACTGCAGACTGTTTATATGGCGTAACGATGAAGCCGGGAGGGTCATCAAAAGTCGTCAGTGAAAAACCAGAGAATAATCAGGGTCCCGACGCTTTATTCGAAATGGCTAACACTCAAACAGCGAATTCACTGTAACGAGAGAAAAGACTGGGTGACGAATTTCACGACAGGACTATTACCTGAGACGGCAGTAGACTTGGATTATGCCCATAACAGGATATTCCCTATGAACTCCCAAGACGGTCATCTAAGCCTAACCAACACGAGCTTATATGCGTGAAAACCACTATTGGCCATCTGATCAGGGAGCCCCGTATTCCAACTCTGCGCGCCAAAGGGTGTATCCAAGGCGTTCAGGAAGGGATAGGATTCAAAGTAGGCAATCAAGGAAATATTTATTAGTTCTTGGGTCTCTTCTCGTTCTAGTCACGGGCATGCTTATAGGCTTGATCATCAACTCCGGCGATAGCAACCAAGCATCTGACACGTCGGCTGACATTGCATCCCAATTAACCATTTCATCCGAGAATGTTGAAAGATCCCCCTCAACTGGATCAGATGAACCCGTAGCATCCGTTGCAGAAACTGTTGCTCCATCGGTAGTTCGCATTGATACTGCAACGGGAACTGGAAGTGGAATTATTTATGACAACAATGGATCAGTGGTTACTAACGCTCACGTGGTTTTAGGGGCCGACACAGTTGAAATTCAACTAGCAGACGGTACACGTGCAACTGGTAAAGTTCTAGGTTCAGACCCAGCAGTTGATATCGCAATTGTGCAAATACAGGAGAATCTTAATTTCCGTAAAGCTACATTCGCCACGTTAGACACCATTCGGGTTGGCCAACTTGCTGTTGCGATTGGAAGTCCCTTTGGCCTAGAACAAAGTGTCACTGCGGGCATCGTTTCCGCTGTGAACAGGGCCGTGCCGACTTTGAATGTTGAAAACGGGTCTAGAACAGTTCTCGAGATGATCCAAACTGATGCGCCAATAAATCCTGGAAACTCTGGCGGTGCTTTAGTAGACCGTCAAGGACGCGTAGTTGGTATGAATACACTCATTAGAACCGACGGCAATGTTGAGGGCAATTTAGGGGTCGGTTTCGCCATACCCACTGACACTATATTTTTAGTGACGGAGAGGTTAGCTAATGGGCTATCCCTAGAGAATGGTTTCTTGGGTATTAGCGGGCAAGACCCAACGCTCGGAAGGGCAGGTGCTCTGGTGATTGAAGTTGTGCCAAACAGCCCTGCAGATCAGAGTGGGTTGCAGCAAGGAGATTTAATTATCAATGTCGATGGGTCATCCATTCTAGGAATGTCTGAGTTGGCAGCTAGAATTCGCTTAACCTCGCCCGGAACTGAAATCTCACTAGGTCTATTGAGAAACGGAGAAGAAATCTCAATAGCAGTTGTGTTGGGTTCTCTCGGTAATTTCCAATAACGTTAAGTTTTGGTAAGCCCAATGAAAAAAATTTCTACCGAACTTGAAAATACACGAAAAACATTCTCGCTCTTTTCTAGACTAAAGCGAAACTCGCAGGTTGACAATGATCTCTGGAACGAAATCGAAGATGCACTAATTCAAGCAGATGTAGGCGTCGTGGCTACCTCAAGAATCATTGATGTACTTCAGGCGAAGTCAAAAGAAATGAAACTATCAACCACACAAAGCATCCTTGACCTTCTCAAAGAACAATTAAAGAGTTCTCTACAAAAATTCAACACGGAGCTCAAAGTAGGGGGAAATCCTTCGGTTTGGGTTTTCGTAGGTGTCAATGGGGTTGGGAAAACCACATCAGTTGCAAAAGTTGCGAACTTGAAAATACAAGAGAATGAGAGAATAGTGTTAGCTGCGGGTGATACTTTTCGAGCAGCTGCATCGGAACAGTTAGAGAGATGGGCTGATTCATGTGGTGCTGAATTGATAAAGGGCGCTGATGGAGCTGACCCTAGCTCGGTCATTTATGATGCAACAGAATACGCATATGCCAAGAATGCATCTTTAGTACTAGCAGATACCGCAGGTAGATTGCACACTAAATCTAACTTGATGCAAGAACTAGAAAAGATAATACGAGTCGCTAACAAAGGAAACGGAACAGTCACAGAGATATTATTGGTTCTAGACGCCACTGTGGGTCAGAATGGACTTCAGCAAGCAAAGTCATTTGCAGAATCTGTTGACCTTACTGGGATTATTCTTACGAAACTTGACGGATCGTCAAAAGGGGGGATTATTTTCGCAATTGCTGAGGAATTAGGAATCCCAATTAAACTCATCGGTATAGGTGAGGGAAAAGAAGATCTGATTCCTTTTGACCCCGAACTAATTGTTGAAAAGATTCTTGATTTTTAAGAAGATACCTAGCTCCATAGAATGTATTAACTTTTAGATAGAAGAATTATGTTTGACGCCCTTACTGATCGACTTGGAAATATTTTTGGCCGCCTCCGAAGTAGAGGAAAGCTTTCGGAATCTGACATCAATGCCGTTATGGCTGAGGTTCGTACAGCGCTTCTTGAAGCTGATGTAAACCTGAAAGTAGCAAAGCAGTTCCAAGATAAGATCACAGAGCGTTGTCTGCAGAGCGAGATACATAAAGCTCTGAATCCCGCTCAGCAAGTAATAAAGATTGTTAATGACGAACTTGTAGAAATACTTGGAGGTCAAGCATTAAATCTGACTTATTCGGATAAGCCACCGACAGTCGTTCTTTTGGCTGGACTGCAGGGTGTCGGTAAAACAACAAACGCAGTTAAATTAGCGAAGTGGTTTAAATCTCAAGGAAGAAACCCTATTCTCATCGGTGCTGATTTGCAACGTCCTGCTGCCGTTGAACAACTTAGAGTTCTTGCAATCGACGTAGATATCCCCGTCTTCTCGGAAAGTGCCGATCCCATTAAAGTCGCAAGGAATGGTTTAAACGAAGCGATTTCTACTGGCAGAGATGTGCTTATCTGCGACACTGCTGGTCGCCTAAGCGTGGACGAAGATTTAATGAATGAAATTCGGCAGATATCAGATGAAATTAAGCCTCATTATACGTTCCTAGTCATTGATGCCATGACTGGGCAAGAGGCTGTAAACGTGGCTGATTCATTCAACGAGAAATTGACTCTTGATGGAATGATTCTCACCAAACTTGATGGTGACTCAAGAGGTGGTGCTGCGCTGTCAGCGAAGACAATTGTTGGGAAGCCTATAGCATTTGCCTCTACAGGAGAGAAGGTTGAAGACTTCGAAGTATTTCACCCAGATCGTCTAGCAAGCAGAATTCTTGGCATGGGGGATGTGCTGACACTTATTGAAAAAGCAGAAGATGCTTTTGATGAGAAGGAAGCTCAAAGAGCGGCCGACCGGCTACTTAGTGGACAGTTCAACCTTGAAGACTTTCTTGAACAAATGCAACAGTTAAAAAAAATGGGACCTTTGCAAAATATCGTTGGAATGATGCCGGATCTCCCTCAGGGCGTGAACCCGGATGACGTTGATGAGTCACGATTTACCCGTTTAGAGGCAATCATTACATCAATGACCTATGAGGAGCGTGATAGACCTGAAATCATTGATGGATCGCGTAGGAGCCGGATTGCAAAGGGTTCAGGAACAAGCATCCAAGAGGTAAGTCTCCTCCTCAAACAATTCAAAGAAATCAAACGAATGATGAAAGGCGCCGTAAAACCTAATAAAAGGAAGAAGAAAAAATCATCAAAGGGTCAAAAAGGTAAACAAAACCCAAGAGCTAAAAGAGGAATTACTAAGCCAGCTAATGACTTCGATTTAAGTGAATTTGGTTCATTTAAAAGTTGATGAGATAGATTTTCCAATGAATTTTTTAAAAGGTGTTGCAGTAATATTATTGACCGGCAGAATATAGAAGGACACTAAGTGGGTATGAAGGTGTGTATCCGCAGTAAAACCGAATAGGATACCCACTGTCCACAAAGAGTAGCCGTAAGGCCTCAGTAAAATCAGAAAGAAGAAAAAGTGGCAGTTAAACTTCGTCTTGTACGAACAGGAAAACGAAAACAACCGACGTACCGCCTCGTAGCAGCTGACAGTAGGTCTCCGAGGAACGGTCGCTTTATTGAGATCATTGGTACATACGAACCGCGTCAAGAGCCCTCACGAATAAATATTGATAATGATCGGGCTATTCATTGGCTAAGGAATGGAGCTCAGCCGACAGAGCGTGTTGAGAAACTCCTCAGAATATCGGGCGCCTGGGAGGAATTTACCGGAAAGCCCTTAGAGCCAATTGAGTATAAAGCTAAAGAAGAGGCTGCTCCCGCTGCTGAAGAGACTGCTCCCGCTGAAGAAGAGGCTGTTGAAGAGGCTGCTCCCGCTGAAGAAGAGGCTGCTGAAGAGGCTGCTCCCGCTGAAGAAGAGGCTGCTGTTGAAGAGCCTGCTGAAGAAGAAGGCGAGAGTGACAAATCGTGACCGATGAGAATCAAAAAGTCTCTCACGCCCTTTCGACACTCGAACATATAGTGAAATCTGTTGTTGAGAAACCCGATGAGGTACAAATAGATATTCAAACCAGCGATAGCGAGACAACCCTTGCAGTTAAAGTCGGCGATGGGGATATGGGAAGAGTCATAGGTAGGCGTGGAAGAATTGCAAACGCTATAAGGACTTTAACTAGAGCAGCCGCAGTTAGAGATGGTGTAACTGTTTCTGTTGAATTCGTTGACTAACCATAGGAACTGCCCTAATACTAAGTCGTCAAAATGCACATACTTTGCAACAAGATACAAGATTTATAGAATCTGATATGAAGCATGGATAGCGATCAATTATTAGAAATAGGAAGAATCGGGAAACCACACGGTTTGCGCGGAGAGCTGATAGTTAGTTTGACAACAAATGTCGACGCTCGAATAAAAAAAGGCGCCGAAGTTTACTTAAAGTCTGAGAAAAAATACATAATCACGAGCTCA
>Ga0163110_10001606_pt1 | contig 11529 bp, 16 predicted proteins | sample CRUFie1St17metaG_FD_108703 | JGI IMG/M metagenome (GOLD analysis project Ga0163110, IMG submission 108703) | Marine microbial communities from the Costa Rica Dome - CRUD Field 142mm St17 metaG | ecosystem: Environmental > Aquatic > Marine > Oceanic > Photic zone | place: Costa Rica: the Eastern...
CAGAAGAAGTCTGGTAACCGTTATAGCAATATTTCTGGTGCAACTTCTGCAGCATACACAGTTGCTACTTACGCAGCTACTAACGCTGGAACATACAGAGTCAAGATTAATTCAACCAATGGTGGTAAGGAACTAATTTCTGATAACGCTGTTGTAACAACCTCATAATCTAAATGAATTTTGATGAATTGACACCAGACAACTGGTTATTCTTTGCTATTCAAAATTACAACAACCCGTCGTCCGTTACTTATTCAGACTTTGAAGAGGACTTAAAGAGATTTAAGTACATCAAACGACTGCTTAAGAGATACGAGACGACGGGTGAACTCAAAACTCATTTGATTTTAAATCATGTGATTGTGTTGTATAATGTTTTTGATGATGCAGCAACACCGCTGCTCTTTTATAAGACAGAAGCAACATACTGGCGTCAAATCAAGGCGTTTATGTTGTTTCTAAATAGATTACCACCTTCTATAATTGAGGACTTTGACGAAGAATGTCTAAAGGAACTGAACCTAATCTAAATGAAATGATTAACTCGGCAGGCGACGGATCTGGTCTCCAGTTGCCACCTGCTTTTGTCATGGTTAATCCTAGACAGCATCGTAAGTATAAGAAAAATAATGAAAAAGTGGACGGTCGTTCAAAAGGTGCAAAAGATCTCTTCTCCCGTATTCAACGTAGAAAAATGAAAGAACAATTAGAAACTACTATTGACGAAGCAATTGTATCTGATACCGAAAGGGCTCAAAAACAGATTACTCAAGGGAAAAAGCTTAATCGCCAGAAAGATCTTCAAAAGAAACGCAAAGAAGCGAAAGAAAAAATGATGCGTAAGTCTGGTGAAATGGACACGCTAATGAAAGCACGCCTTTCTGACTTTAAAAAGAAGGCATCTGATCAAACTAAGAAACTCAAAAAAGAGGAAACTGAAGTGACTACTGAAATCATGACTGAAAACCAAGATGTAATCCAAGTTGCACTGGATGTGGCAACTGCAGAACTCAACCCACAAGGAGAACAGTCCTTTGCTAAGGTACAATTCTCTGACGGTAGTGTACAGAACCTAGATAACTTCTCTGCTAAGCGTATCGCTGCTTGCTACGCTCAGTTGGATGACACTCACAAGCAACAGTTCCAATACATGCTCAACAAAGACGCAGGAACTTATCAGGCAGCATTAGACTTTGCGGTGAAAAATGTCTGATGGCTTTTGGTCTTGGTAAATTAGCGGTTTTAGAAAGTAAACTGAACATTTATGAAGATCTCTCCAAAGAGATGCTTGACAAACTTGAAAAGGCGGTCGGGACTATCTCGGACAATAGCAATAAGATTGCTATTATCTTGGAGCGCCATGAAAATAGACTAGATGAGAGTGAAAGAACTGATGATCTTATCCTCAAGATGCTTGAAGAGATGAAGGAGCGTCATGAGAAGGACAATGAACTTATCCACACACGAGTTTCTCAACTACAGAAAAAAGTTGATACGAATGCCCGCTTTGTTGTCGGTGCAGGAGCAGTCCTCGCTACCCTTGTGGCAGTATTACAAGTGGTTCCACCTATAATTAAAGTATTGACACCCCAGTCCTCTACTGTTAGTATGACTGAAATGGTTATGGACCTTAGTGAGTTTTCTTGACGTTAAGTATATCAATTTAATATCCCCTCGCCTGATTCTTTTCAGTCGCAAGAAGGCAGACCTGTATAATTTCAGGTGTCCTTACTGTGGTGACTCGCAAAAGAGACGCAATAAGGCGAGGGGATATCTTTTTAAGATCAAGAATGATTTTGTATTTAAATGCCACAACTGTGGTATGGGGAGGACACTCACAAATTTTCTGAAAGATCAGGATAGTTTTCTTCATGATCAATATGTCATGGAGAAATTTAAAGAAGGTAAGACTGGAAAGCATACTACTGTACCAAATCCAAAATTTAATTTTACGGAACCAAAATTTGTTAAAAGAGATACAGATCTTGAGAAGATTTCTTCGCTAAATAATTCTCACCCAGCGCGAGTCTATCTTGAGCAACGGGGTATCGAAGACCTTGATTACTTTTATTACTGTCCCAAATTTAAAGAGTGGACAAACAAACAAAAGAAGACTTTTGATACCCTACGACAAGATAGTCCACGTATTATTATCCCATTCAAAGACAAAGAAGGTAACCTCTTTGGATACCAAGGCAGATCGCTTGCCCCTACGGCAAAAATAAGATACATCACGATCATGCTGGACGAGGAACAACCCAAGATCTTTGGACAGGATAGAATCAACACAGATGAACCAATCTATATTGTAGAGGGACCTTTTGACTCAACCTTCATTAAGAACTCGGTTGCTATGGCTGGGTCCGACGCTGATATTCGCTCGTTTAATTGGAGCGATCATATTTGGGTTTTTGATAACGAACCACGCAATAGAGAGATCGTCGCCAGAATCTCCAAGTCAATTGACAGAGGAGATAAAGTAGTCATCTGGCCAAAAAATATACAACAGAAAGACATCAATGACATGCACCTTGCTGGACATGATGTACAAACTCTGGTAGACTGTAATGTCTATCAGGGATTAACTGCAACCCTAAAATTTAACGACTGGAAGAAAGTATGACAAACGGAGTTGGTATTAAAGTAAAGAAGCGTAGTGGCGCTGTAGAGGGTCTGAACCTTGATAAGATCCATAAGATGGTTGAGGAGGCTTGCGAGGGTCTAGGGAGCGGTGTAAGCGCCTCTCAGGTCGAAATGAACTCGGGTCTGCAGTTCTTCGATGGGATTGAAACAAAGGACATTCAGGAGATCCTGGTAAGGTCTGCGAGTGATCTTATCAGTCTAGACAATCCTAACTATCAGTTTGTTGCTGCTCGCCTGCTGCTCTTTGCAGTTCGTAAGCAAGTCTTTGGACCATCGTGGGTTGATGGTTATCCTTCTGTTCTTGACCACTGTTACAGTTGTGTTGAGAAGGGTGTGTATGATCGTGAAATTCTTGATAAGTATACATACGAAGAGTGGACCAAGATTAATTCTTGGATGGATCACGAGCGAGATATGCTATTCACCTATGCTGGTTTGCGTCAGGTGGTAGATAAGTATTTGGTTCAAGATCGTAGTTGTGGTGAGATGTATGAGACTCCTCAGTACATGTACATGATGATTGCTGCCACGCTCTTCCAAGATTATCCTAAGGAAACCAGACTAGAGTATGTCCGAAAATACTACAACGCAATCAGCAAGCACAAAATCAACATTCCCACACCTATCATGGCGGGGGTTAGAACTCCACTTCGACAATTTGCTAGCTGTGTGCTTGTTGATAGCGATGACACCCTCGATAGTATCTTTAGCTCTGATATGGCTATCGGCAGATATGTTGCACAAAGGGCTGGCATCGGTATCAACGCGGGTAGAATCAGGGGCATCAACAGTAAGATCAGAGGCGGTGAAGTTCAACACACAGGTGTTGTTCCATTCCTTAAAAAGTTTGAGGCAACTGTCAGATGCTGTACACAAAATGGAATCAGAGGTGGAAGCGCGACTGTCCACTTCCCAATCTGGCACCAAGAAATCGAAGACATTCTAGTCCTCAAGAACAATAAAGGAACGGAGGATAACCGTGTCAGAAAACTCGACTACAGCATCCAAATTAGTAAAATCTTCTACGAAAGATTCATCAACAATGAGGACATCACACTATTCAGTCCTCACGATGTCCCAGGTTTGTACGATGCTTTTGGGACTCCTGATTTTGATGATCTCTATAAACGTTATGAATCTGATGGAAGCATTCAGAAGAAGACTATTGGCGGTCAAGAACTTCTTCTCGATCTCCTGAAGGAGAGAGCAGAGACTGGTCGTTTGTACATTATGAACATCGACCACTGCAATGAGCATTCGTCTTTTAAAGACAAGGTAAATATGAGTAACCTCTGTCAAGAGATTACTCTTCCTATCAATCCTCTTCAGCACATTGATGGTGATGGAGAGATTGCTCTTTGTATTCTCTCTGCTATCAATGTTGGCAAGATCAACAAACTAGATGATCTAGAAGAACTCTGTGACCTAGCAGTCCGTGGTCTAGAGGAACTCATTGATTACCAAGAATACCCTGTTGATGCAGCAAAGCAAAGCACTATCAACAGACGTTCTCTTGGCATTGGTTATATCGGACTAGCACACTACTTAGCCAAGCAAGGAGAACACTATGACGATCCAAAAGCATGGAAACTCGTCCACGACTTGTCTGAATCTTTCCAATATTACTTGCTCAAGTCAAGTAATGCCATCGCTCAAGAGAAGGGCAAGTGTGGATATTTTGATAGAACCAAGTATGCAGACGGTATCCTCCCAATCGATACTTACAAGCGTGACATCGACGAGTTCTGTGGAACGGAGTTGAATTATGATTGGGAAAGTCTTAGAACATCTATCACCACCCACGGACTACGGCACTCAACACTGTCCGCTCAGATGCCATCGGAGAGCAGTTCCGTTGTGTCAAACGCAACAAATGGAATTGAACCACCTAGAGCCTTTTTGTCCACTAAAAAAAGCAAAAAGGGACCGCTCAAACAAATCGTTCCTCAGTTCGGTAGTCTCAAAAATAACTACACTCTTCTCTGGGACATGAAGGACAACGATGGTTACATCAAAGTTGTCGCTGCTATGCAAAAGTTCTTTGACCAGGCAATTTCTGGCAACTGGAGTTATAATCCAGAGAATTATGACAACAATGAGGTGCCAGTTTCTGTCATGGCAGGTGATTTCCTGAAGACTTACAAGTACGGATGGAAGACTTCTTATTATCAAAACACTTACGATCAAAAAGGAGCAGAACCAGAACTAACAGAAGAGAAAAAGGAATCAATCGAAGACTTACTATCACAAATTTTAGAGACCGAGGAGGATGACTGTGACAGCTGCAAAATTTAGAGTTGGTAACGAGAATATGCGTAGCAAAGTAGATGGGATGACGGTGTTTAACACCACCCAAGTAGACAGCACGAAACAAAAGATGTTCTTTGGTGCCCCTCTTGGGGTCCAGAGATATGATAAGTTTAAGTATCCTGTATTTGATAAACTTACACAGCAACAACTTGGATTTTTCTGGCGTCCTGAAGAAGTATCACTGCAAAAAGATCGTGCCGACTATCAGACACTTAATGCAGCACAAAAGCACATCTTCACTAGTAACCTTAAGTACCAAATCCTCCTGGATTCTGTACAAGGGCGTGGTCCTGGGATGGCTTTTATGCCATACTGTTCACTACCTGAACTAGAAGGTGCCATGAACATCTGGCAGACCATGGAGATGATCCATAGTCGCTCTTACACGCATATTATCAAGAATGTATATGCTGACCCCTCTGATGTTTTTGATCACATTCTAGACGACGAGAAGATCCTTTCACGGGCACAGTCAGTTACCCGTGCATATGATGAGTTTTTACAGGCAGCACAGGCTTACGGGTCTAGCAATATGTGGGAACATAACCTTGATGGCGTTCCTATGGCACAGGCAGAACTCTATGAACTGAAAAGAAAACTATATCGAGCGGTCGCTAATGTTTATATCCTTGAGGGAATTAGATTTTACGTCTCGTTTGCTTGCTCTTTCGCATTCGGGGAACTTAAACTTCTGGAAGGAAGTGCTAAGATTATCGGACTCATCGCGAGGGACGAATCACAGCACATGACCATCACCCAGAACATTCTGAATAAATGGCGTGATGGTGATGACCCTGATATGGTAGAGATTGCCAAAGAAGAAGAGATCAATGTATACAACATGTTCAAAGAATGTGTTGAGGAAGAAAAACTTTGGGCACAGTATTTGTTCAAGGATGGATCTATCATTGGTCTTAATGATAAATTACTTGCTAAGTATGTTGAGTGGACTGCCAATCGTCGTCTGAAGTCTATTGGTAAGAAAGCAATCTTTGATACTCCTATCAGTAACAATCCTCTTCCGTGGACAGAGCATTGGTTGTCTTCTAAGGGTATGCAAGTAGCACCACAGGAAACTGAGGTTGAATCTTATCTAATCGGGAGTATCAAACAAGATGTTAAAAAAGATACGTTCGCTGGTTTCCAACTATGACGAAAGATTCTTTGCCTGGTTGGAAGGTAAAAGCACTTCAGGATCCAAACGTGAGCACCCGCCACGCGAGGATCGTGATGGACGGACCCAAGTCTCTCAGCGAGGCGTGGGTCCTAAGCGCCCTGCGCCTCAAGTACCAGATCCTTGGGACTGACTAAATAATTTTAGGTTTCGTTATGAAAATGTGGAAGAGATTTACCCAAACCCTTGGAGATATATGGGCACCGTGTTTGATGGGAGCCTTATTGGGGACAACTGGGGTTTTGTTTATAAAATTACCAATCAGTCCAACGAACGACAGTACATTGGACGAAAGTATTTTTGGCAAAAGAGAAAACCCAAAGGGGGTAAGCGGAGAGTCACTTCAGAGAGTGATTGGAAGCGGTATTATGGGTCATGTCCAGAACTCAAAGACGACATCAAACTCTTTGGGAAAGAGTGTTTCACCAGAGAAATCCTGTCAATGCACAGGACACCAGGGAGGGTCAATTATGAAGAAACCCGACAACTCTTTCTTCACGACGTTCTGACGGAGGCACTTGACAATGGAACGCCTGCGTACTATAATTCAAACATCCTCGGACGCTATTACAGGAAAGACTACTTTGATGCTTAAGACTTTGATTGCCTCTGCTGCCCTTACTGTGGGTCTCACTGGTCCCCAAATTCCTATTGCAACGGAGGCACCTGAGATCCAACCACTTCCCGTTGTCCCCTACGAAGCATCTTGGAAGTGCCCTGATTGCACACCAGAAGAACAGTATGTTCTCCAAGAACTTCAGGAGCATACTCGTATTACTGACAGGAATGCTCTTGCTACTATCATGGGCAACATCCAACAGGAGAGCAGGTTTACTGCCAACATCTGTGAAGGTGGTGCTAGGGTGACATATGATAACTGCCATGCTGGTGGTTATGGTCTGATCCAGTGGACTTCTATTAATCGTTATAATAACCTCGGGAAGTTTTGTAATAAATATGAATGTGACCCAAGCAGTTTGGAGGGTCAGACTCGTTACATGATTAACGAGAGCACATTCCAACGCTATCTACCTATGTTTGAGGGCAGTGGACAAACTGTCCGTCAGTACATGGTTCCTGCCTATTATTGGTTAGGATGGGGCATCGAGGGAAATAGAGAGATCTATTCCTACGATTATGTCAAGAAAATTATTTGGTCATGATTTTACGCGCATTAAAAAAACTTACTAAACCATTCACTGGTATCCCTGCACCCAAAGTGCTCAAGGATGATCCTTGGTTTGGTCCTGCTCCTATTCTTTCAGAGAAACAGCAGGAATATATGCGTGCTCAACTAGTCGAAGAAAAGCAACTTATTGCACAACATGAAGATCAACCTCGTAAAGAGGTAGACAACATTCATGAAGTGATGTATAATATTGCTACCAGTAACGGAAAAACTACCACACAACTCAATCCGATGCCCGAGTTTGGTGGTGGTTCTGAAAACTTTCATGGTGGACCAGGCGGTTGGATGTCTGGTACTGGTATGGGTCAGTTCTCCTGACCTTTTATGTTTCAGTAGCTCAGTTGGATAGAGCAACTGCCTTCTAAGCAGTCGGTCGTAGGTTCGAGTCCTACCTGAAACGCCTCGTCGGCATGGCGGAATTGGTAGACGCGCTGGGTTTAGGTTCCAGTGTCTTTATGACGTGGAGGTTCAAGTCCTCTTGCCGACACTTAGGGTGAATAGCTCAGCGGTAGAGCATCTCCTTTACACGGAGGCGGTCGGGGGTTCGATCCCCTCTTCACCCATTCTCTTTAAGAGGTTAAATGCTATACAATGTTAACAGCAAGATGCAAGGTTTGTCGCAAAGAATTGACAAGCACTAGCAAAGTTCAGTTCTGTGGATGTCCTAATCAGATGAGAGTTGTTGACGATACTATTGGTGCTATTGATTTAGGACAAGTAGTTCTAACGAAACATGAAAAGAATATAAAATATAATGGAATTCTGACGTCTGATGACCTAAAATACCAAGAGGAACGACGCAAACGCAAAGTTCGACGCATCAATTTTGAGGAACGCTAATGATTAATCTGGACGCCCGCTTTCACAGTTACCTTCACACAAAAAAGTGCTTGAATATTAATGGTGCTTGTGAGCATGTAATAGCATACGGGTGGACAGATGATGGATATACTATCGATGGATATTATGTCTTGACAAATAACTATAAACTCCTCTATAATCTTGAGGAACAATGCATTGCAATGGAGCAACGCGAAATCGGGGTGTAGCTCAGCTTGGTAGAGCGCCGTCTTTGGGAGGCGGATGCCGTAGGTTCAAATCCTATCACCCCGACTTGGTAACTTACCAACACTTTTTACTATCATGCAAATTTTTCTAGACACAGCAGACTACAGAGAAATCAAAGATCGTTATGAAACTGGTCTTGTCTCTGGTATCACGACCAATCCTACACTAGTTCGCAAATCTGGTGTAAATTACTTTGACTTCATCAGTCGTCTATCTCGCGACTTCTCTTTTGAGAGCATTTCTGCTGAGGTTGATGGAAATAATGCTGATGATATGTTGCAAAATGCTCGCGAGTATATTGCAATTGGTTCGGAAGTTACCATCAAACTCCCCCTGACTAAAGAAGGTCTTATTGCTTGTAAGATTCTCTCTGAGCAGGGTGTAAAAACTAATGTTACTCTTTGTTTCTCTGCTTCTCAGGCAGTCATGACTGCTCTGGCAGGTGCTACCTATATTTCTCCATTTGTAGGTCGCATGAATGACAATTCTTTCAGTGGCGTTGAATTGATTCGTGCTATTGGTGGTCTATATGGTGTCAAGCGAGTTGAAACCAAGATTCTTGCAGCAAGTCTGCGAGATGTACATCATGTATCTCGTTGCCTAATGTATGGTGCTGATGTAGTCACTCTGCCTACAGCAGTATTTGATAAGATGTACAATCATGTTTTGACTGACGCTGGACTTGCTATTTTTGAAAAGGATTTTAAAGAAATCAATGGTTGAAGTAAAATTAGAAGAGTTTGAAAAAGACTTTGATGCATACATGGATCGCATCGAAGCAGGTGAATCATTTTTGATTCGCCAACCAGATGGCAGGGCAGTGGTTGCTGTCCCTGCTGCTGAGTATGAAGAAGCAGCAACAACAGTTGCTGAGGTTGATGATCTAACTGAAATGTATTCTGATCATGAGGAAGGATGTTAGTTAAAACACTAGAATCTATTGCCAAGAATGAACTCTATATGGGTTATATTTTTGGTATTATGATCCTGGGTGGATTTATTCGAGAACATAGTGCTCTAGAAGATGTCTACTCTTTGGCAAAAAAATATGTCAAGGATCACCGTATTCTTGTTATTATCACTTCACTTCTGGGTGGCATTTTACCTATCCCTGGACGTGTTGCTCTCTCGGCACCACTCCTAGATGCTATCGCACCTCAGGATAAGGAAAGACGTTCTGCTTTTGGTGTGATTGATTACCTATCAGTCCACCATTACTACTGGTGGTCTCCACTGGAGAAGACAGTTGTCTTGCCTATGGCAGTGATGGGTGTTTCTTACTCAACATTCTTGGGATATACTATTATTCCTCTTGCTATCACCTTGGCGTACACATGGTGGTACATCTTTACCAAGGTTCCAGCTTCGTCTGTTGTTCCCAACCTAGAATATGTACGCGATTTTAACTGGCGTCGTGCTCTTACTGGTTGGGCTCCACTGATTGCTACAGTTATCCTTCTACTTAATACAGGTAAGGGCGGTGCGATTTTCTTTTTCCCATGGTTTGGCGCTATGTGCGCTTACTATTCTATTGTTTACCGTGATTGGAAATGGGGTCGATGGATTGACGCTAAGTTTGCTGTCATTGCTACTATTGTCCTTGCTTTTGGTGGTATCGTCGGACAGATCAAAGAACCTGTGATGGCATACCTTAAGGCAGCAACACCTGATATGCTTATTCCTGCATCTCTGGTTGCTATGGTTGCTGCTTACATCATGGGTTCATCTGGCAAGTATGCTGGTATGACTTCTGTGCTAGTATCGATCTTCGGTCCTCAGTATCTCGTGTGGTTCCTCTGCACTGAGTATTCTGGTTACCTGATCTCACCAGCACATAAGTGTCTCATGATCGGACAGCAGTATTTCGGTACACCAATTCGGAAATACTACGTTGTCTTGTCCCGACTTTGTGCTATACTTATTGCATACGCGGCAATCACCACTTTCATCCTATGAAACCCACCGTCATTTTTGAGCAAGGACCGTATCGCTTCGTGCAATGCGGCACCCTAGAAACCAACGGTATGCCAGACTACCGTATTCAAAAGTTTCACGAGTGGAAAAAGCGGTACTTCGACATGTACCTGCTTGACAACCAAATGCAACTAGACACTTGCCTTGAGGATCCAGAGTACACCAAGTGGTTGGACCCTGACCCTGAGGTAGGTGCCTATCGTAAATACAACTGAGGTTATTATGAGCGTCAAATCACAAGTCCAAGCTGCTGAAGAAGCACTACGTCAGGCATTGATCAACGCTCTTGCTGAGGGCGATGAAGAGTTTCTCTCTGAACTCTTCACTGAGTATCAAAATGTATCTGATCTAAACCGAAAGGTTAGTGAGAAGATTAATATTGATCCTAACTTTAATTTTACTTTGTCATCTGACTATCTTAAAAACGACCGTATTGGTGGTGACTTAGATGCACTAGACAACATTACCTTTGCTGCGGGATCGGTAAATATTCCTGGTCCTTTTGGTAATGATGTAATTTCCTTTGGAGATTACAAGTCCCGAGATGACTCTTAAACTCGCTCTGGTCGGGATGGGTTTAATGACCCCTCGGGTTTCCAGTTTTTCCTTAAGAACTGGTGGTGCGGATGGGATGCTCTCCCGCCTGGTTTCTTATTTCCAGTCAAAGAATAAGTGGTGGATCCAAATGACCCCTTCCGTGTGGTTGGTTCTTGTTTACAACTAAAACAAACAAGTGGCGTGCATGTGTCCTGGGGGACTGACCTCCCCCATTTCCTGCGGGTGTAGCTCAGTGGTAGAGCTTCTGCCTTCCAAGCAGACTGTCGTCGGTTCGAGTCCGATTACCCGCTTTAATAAATACTTTTAGCTAAAAAAACTGTCTTCAGGACTAGAAGTATGTCAAAGTTACTTGCGAACCAGATCGCTAATTATGGGGATAACGCTCCTATTGAGATTAAGGAAGGTCTCAATATCCCTGCTGGCAAACCACTACAGGCAGCAGGTGCTTCTGGTACTAATGGACAAGTTCTTACCTCTACGGGTGCCGCAATATCTTGGACAACTCCTTTTGATGGTAACTATAATTCCCTAACAAATTTACCAACAATTCCACCTGCACAAGTTCCTGCAGACTGGAATGCAACTAGTGGTGCTGCTAGAATTTTAAACAAAC
>Ga0163110_10001607_pt1 | contig 11529 bp, 4 predicted proteins | sample CRUFie1St17metaG_FD_108703 | JGI IMG/M metagenome (GOLD analysis project Ga0163110, IMG submission 108703) | Marine microbial communities from the Costa Rica Dome - CRUD Field 142mm St17 metaG | ecosystem: Environmental > Aquatic > Marine > Oceanic > Photic zone | place: Costa Rica: the Eastern...
CAGGTGGAAACAACCCCCTGGGACCCTTCCTCAAATCGATCCTTGCCAACTGTGGGCTGTTACGGTTTCAGCAGATGCGATTGAAAATGCAGGTTATGGAGAAGACGGAAAAACGCTAGACAGAGCTAGGACTGGTGTGATTTTTGCAAATGCACTCGGGGGAGAGAATAGGTCGGAATCTAATCTCAGAGTCTACAGTGAAGAGATGAGGAAAATCGCAGTAGATAGCGGGGCAACACCCGCCCAAGCAGATGCTATTGCGGAGAAAATGCGTGAAGGAACTCCGCGAATCAATGAAGACACTATGCCGGGAGAATTAGCGAATGTCGTAAGTGGCAGAGTTGCAAATTTACTGGACTTACAAGGTCCTAACTATTCCACTGATGCAGCATGCGCTTCTTCGATGGCTGCATTGCTCGACGCTTGCCGCCTACTTCAAACAAGGCAAGTCGATACAATGCTTGCCGGTGCAACAGATAGGTGCATGGAAGCTCCCGCTTACGCAAAATTCAGTGCGATAGGAGCTCTATCGCCCACACACTCCACCCCCTTCGATGCAAGAGCTAACGGCTTCGTGATGGGTGAAGGCGCAGGAGTTCTTCTGCTGAAGAGGTTGTCCGATGCAATTCAAGATGGTGATGATGTGAAAGCAGTCATCAGGGGTGTAGGAGGATCCTCTGATGGTAGAGGAAAAGGAATCACAGCCCCAAGCCAAAGAGGGCAAGTTCAAGCAGTCAGCCGGGCGTATGCACAGGCAGGGTATGAACCCTCTACAGTGGAATTAGTTGAAGCACACGGGACCTCGACAAAGGTGGGTGATGCTACAGAACTTTCCACACTATCTCTGCTTTGGAATGGGCTTGATGGTGGAGATCATATCGCAGTAGGCTCTGTAAAAAGCCAGATTGGACATCTCAAGGCAGCAGCAGGAATTGCAGGTATCATGAAAGCATGTAACGCGCTCTACTATGCAACAATACCTCCGAGTGCAGGTTTTGAGACCCCTAACCCTACAGTGGAATGGGATCAGATCCCATTCTTTGTCCCGACTCAAGCCTTGGATTGGGCAAAACCACAATCAAACCCACGCAGAGCAGGAATCTCTGCTTTCGGTTTTGGCGGAACAAACTTCCATGTCGCTCTAGAGGAGTACGTACCTGAGTTCCATGCGGAAATGGTCGCAGAATGGGAAGGAAGATGGGAAGCATACGCTGGAGTTGCAAAAACCACTGTGAAACCTTCTTTGACTCATGAGCAGCTCAAGGCCGTGGAGGGTGGTATGCTACTTCTTTCAGGAGATTCAGTTGAATCAGTGAAAGAAAAATTATCCTCAATTGCCTTTTCAGAAACTAATTTTGATACAGACCCTAATGGAATAAGATTATCTTTCACTCTTCCAAAATATTGGTCTTATGACGCTAATGATTCAGTTAGGATGGCATTAATTGCTACTAGTTGGGCTGAATTCAACAAACGTAAAGATTTGGCACTCAAAGCAATGGATGATGAAGGAAAATGGGGGTTCTTGACAAGTCAAGGAGTCTTACTCAGTAACGACCCAGCACTACCATCAGATGCAAAAGTCGCTCACATGTATCCTGGCCAGGGTAGCCAATATGTAGGGATGACAAACGATCTGCAATCGAGATACACAGGCGTGGGAGATGTCTGGGAAAAAGCGGACATAACCATGATTGATGTCCTTGAGGGAGAGACATTATCCTCTTTTGTATTGAGGGATAATCTCAGCGATGAAGAAAAGAAAGAAGCGGAGCACAAATTGAAGCAAACCGAATATACTCAGCCTGCAATGCTTACTGCAGACTTGGCGATTGAAGCTGCCCTAAATGCGCATGGTCACAAACCCGACATGGTCGCAGGGCACAGTCTCGGAGAATATGCTGCATTGATGAGTGCAGGAATTCTTGACATGGATGGCGCTCTAAGAGCAGCAGCAGCTCGTGGTACGGAAATGGGTAGTGTGGAAATCGAAGACAAAGGTCTCATGGCAAGTGTGACCGCACCATATGATCGAATTGCGGAACTTATTGACGAAGTCGACGGCTATGTCATTGCAGCGAACAAGAATTCGCCAAAGATGACTGTGATTGCAGGAGAAACCGCTCCTGTAAAAGCAGCTATGTCGAAATTCGAAGCTGAAGGTTTCCAAACAGTCGCCCTAGCAACCAGTCATGCATTCCACTCAAGGATAGTAGCGCCAGCGAATGAGCCGTTGCGCAGATTCCTCGAAGGATTAGAGATTAGTTGGCCAAGAATTCCAATCACAAGTAACGTTGACGGTGGTTGGTATCCAATGGACGATGGCGGCGATTCCAAGGCAGCAATTCTGTCAAAGTTGGCTCCGCAAATGGCTTCTAGTGTAGAATGGACCACTCAAATCAATTCAATGTATGATGCTGGTGCAAGATTATTCCTAGAAGTTGGACCAAAACGTGCCCTGACTGTATTCGCATCTCAAATTCTTGAAGGAAAACCTGCTTTACCGATTATGACAAACCATCCCAAGGCAGGTGGAATCGCTACATTCCTTTCTGCATTGGGAACTTTAGCACTTGCAGGCCGGCCACCTAACTGGCCAAGCCGAAATAGTCCACATTTGACAGACGCCTTCAAAGCAGGTCCAATCGAAGCAAATGGAGGCATTAAGATGCCATCTTCGCCGCTTCGTGAAAGAAGTAAGCCACTTCCATCAAAGGGTGGGGAAGTTGTAACTCAAACAGTTGTAAAACCATCAGCAGGTTATGTTGATCCTGACGCAGCAAAGAAATCACTAGTTGGGGATTTGATTGCCGCACAGACGGGTTATCCTGCAAAGTTCTGCCAAGGCAACGTAGACCTGCGTGCTGTTCTAGGAATGAATGATGATCAAATCCAGGGCGTAGTAACTGCAGTTCATGCTAGATGCAGTACTGATCCAGACTGGGATATCTCAGTAGCGAAAACACCTGCTGACATCACTAGGTGGATTACTTCTGCACCAGAAGTTGGTGCCAAGTCTAGAGCAGTGAGGATTGACGACCGAAGCGATGATCCGTTCGTTATCACTGGAATTTCTCTAGGACTTCCAGGGGGGGAGAGAGTATTCGATGAGGGCAACTTCGAGAAACTTATCAGAGGCGAAACATGCATCAGTGAGGTAAGTGACGATTACAAACAGCGTTTGTTAGACAAAAACATTGTCAGACTCATCAAAGGTAGAGATGGTAGCGTCGGCATGGATGCCGCAACTGAATTCGGAGACATACCACAGCTTGCAGGATTGAAAGGTGCTTTTGATCCATCCGAAGAATTCGGTATAGATGCAAAAATTGCTGCAGCGTGGGATATAGCAACTCAACTAGCATGTGCAGCAGGATTGATTGCATTGAAGGATGCAGGAATTCCTCTAACCCCTGTGGAGCAGGTTGGAAAAGGCGGACTGAGATTGATTAGGTCGTGGCAAATGCCAGCTGCTTATCGTGACAGAACTGGAATTGTATTTTCTTCTTGTTTCGCAGGACATCAAATGGCTTCAAAGCACGCAAAAGTAAACGGCGATGATGGCGAGGGTAGATTTGATCGAAGATATTTATTCCAAATATTGAATATGGGTCATTCACAATTCGCACAGCACGTGGGTATTCGTGGACCAAATACAACCATCAATCTGGCATGTGCTTCAGCAACTGCTTCATTTGGAGTTGCAGAAGATTGGCTTGCGAACGACAGGTGCGACAGGGTCGTGATTATCTCTGCTGACGATGTAACAGGCGATGATCTGTGGGAGTGGATTGGATCAGGATTCGCATCTAGCGGAGCAGCAGCCACAAGCAATGTGGTCGAAGAGGCGGCACTGCCTTTCGACAAGAGAAGAAACGGCTTGGTTATGGGAATGGGTGCTGCTGCTTTCGTAGTCGAAAGAAAGTCAGAATCAGACGCCAGAGGTGTTCAGCCAATGGCAGAATTACTTGGAACTAAAATCTCCAACTCAGCATATCACGGTACAAGATTAGATGTTGAGCATGTGGCTGAAACTGTTAATGAATTCATTGGCCAGATGGAGCATAAATGGGGTATAGATAGGCATCATATTGCGCCAGACACCGTCTTCTTTTCTCATGAAACATATACTCCAGCAAGAGGCGGATCTGCACAAGCAGAAGTCAAAGCTTTGAGGGATACTTTTGGGTCCAGCACAGATTCAATTGTAATCGCGAACACGAAAGGATTCACCGGCCACCCGATGGGCGTAGGGATCGAAGATGCATCGATGTTTTACGGATTAATGACTGGAAGAATCCCTCCGATCGCAAATCACAAAGAGGTAGATCCGGAGTTAGGAGATCTAAATCTATCCAAAGGTGGAGAGTACTCGAATCTAAAGTACGGAATGAGGTTTGCGGCTGGATTTGGCAGTCAAATTGGTTTATCATTGGTAAGAAAGTTCGAATTCACAGGAAGTAGAATCGACATAAAGAAACTTCTAGCTTGGAACCAATCTCAAGCAGGAACTACAGAGCTTGAGCTACGTATTCTAAAGAATAAATTAGTTGCTTATGTCGATGGTGAAAATAATCTTCATGGTGGGATTCAAGGGGAGGAATATGCATCGGTCTCCTCTGACGAGGTAATCTCGGCACCCGTAATTGCCAAGCAGGCACCTGCTGTAGTTCCTGAGGTAAGCAAAGTGCCGGAGCCTACTCCAGCGCCTTCCGAACCAATCATGGCTCCTGCCGGTGATACCACTCAAATCGTAATCGAGGTTGTTGTAAATCACACCGGTTATCCTGCAGACTTTGTAGAATTAGATCAGGACTTGGAAGGCGAGTTAGGAATTGATACTGTAAAGCAAGCCGAAATTATGGCAGATATTCGGGAAAAATTCGGACTACCTGTCGATGAAGATTTCGTATTAGCAGATTATCCAACTCTAAATCACATGATTGCATACATCCACAAAATGCAAGGGAAATCTCCCGCAACAACTTCACAGACAGTGGAAGCGATCCCAGAAACTCAACCTGCTACTATTGAGGAGCCAGCAAAGCCGGCAGCAACGCAGCCAGCAACACCCGCACAGATTTCTATCGAGCAATCTGATGTGACCGATATTCAGCCAAGATTAATTGCTGTAGTTGTGAAGCACACAGGATATCCTGAAGACTTCATTGAAATGGATCAAGATCTGGAGGGCGAGTTAGGAATTGATACTGTAAAGCAAGCTGAAATCATGGGAGATGTACGCGAGATATTCTCTTTGCCAGTTGATGAAGACTTTGTATTGTCGGAGCACCCAACATTGAACCATTTCGTTGCATATATCCAGAAAATGACAGGTTCGTCCCCCTCCAGTTCATCTACTACAGATAGTTCGCCAAAGATCCAGGAAGCTCCTGTAGAAGAAGCAGTAACTCCAGAACCAAGCAAGCCTCAACCCGTACCAGCGCCAATTATGAGTGGTGACGGGGAAATCCAACCTAAATTGGTAGCAGTAGTGGTAAAGCACACAGGTTATCCTGAAGACTTCATTGAAATGGACCAAGATCTTGAAGGAGAGTTGGGAATTGATACAGTAAAACAAGCAGAAATCATGGGGGATGTCCGTGAAATATTCTCTCTACCTGTCGATGAAGACTTCGTACTGGCAGACCATCCAACACTCAATCACTTTGTGTCCTACATTGTGAAGATGAGGGGAGGTGGAGATTCTCCATCTGCTGTAGTGGAACCGCAACAGGAAACTGAGATTAGTCCTGAACCTACCACAACACCAGACGTTAAGGCAACTTCAATGAGTAATTCGACACGTCGTTGGCAAGTAGAGGTAGAACCCTGTCCTGCGGTCGCAGAGGGTCTGCCAATTAACGGGACAATTGTGGTAACTCAAGATTCATGGGGAGTCGCCGATGCTTTAGCTCAAAGGTTGAGTGACAAGGGGATTTCAGTGGCAAAAATAGGCTTCGAATTCGGAGCCAAAGCGGTTACTGAACAGGAAGAATTGTCAGGACATACATATCGTGCTGATCCTGGCAGTGAAGAGCAAATCGCAGATATTTGCTCTCGTATCAGTGGTGTTGGAGGAGTAATCCACTTGTCTCCATTATCGCTAACTGGAAGTTCATGGGAGTCAGAAGGTCCATCAAATCAGGTTAACCTTTCATCACAGTCTTGGTTTGGTCTACTCAAAGGCCTAGATTCTCAATTAGCATCAATCTCTTCGGGAGTTGTCGCTAGCGTTACAGCTTTGGATGGAAGACACGGCAATCGAGGAGAGAGATTCAATTCTCTTGCTTGTGGCGCTAGTGGAGTCACTAAGTCATACGCATTTGAAAGAACAAACTTACGTTGTCGTGCGCTTGACTTACATCCAGAGTTAATAATTGACGCAGACGCCGCTGCCGAAATGATTGAAAATGACATATTCAATGCTGGAGGCGATGTTGAAATTGGCATTGACAGAGACGGTCGAAGATGGACTCTGGTTTGCTTTGCTGAAGACTTGGTTGAAGATTTGAAACCATTGGAATCTGATGATGTATGGTTGGTTAGCGGTGGCGGCTCGGGTGTAACCGCAGCATCGATTATTGGTGTTGCTAATGCTAGCGAAAATGCTGGTGCAACATTCCTATTACTAGGCCGTAGCGGGCTGATTGAAGAGACATCCTCGTGGCTAAATTGGACCGAAGATGAACTCAGCACTCGTAAGATGGCTTTGAGAGAATCGCTGATTGCAGAATCCGAGAGCGGCAAGGTCACCATGGTTGAATGGAACAATGCTTGGACCAAGTTGACAAGAAGTATGGATATCTATCGTACTATAAGCGAGATAGAAGCGACTGGTAACAATGCAGAATACCATTCAGCAAATGTAACTGACGCTAAGGCCATCAGTAATGCAGTAGGATCTAGAAATGTCACAGGTATTGTCCACGGGGCTGGTTTGGAAGAATCGAAATTGGTAGGAGATAAAGCATGGAGCACATTTGATTTGATAGTCAGAGTCAAGGTTGACGGTTGGAAAGCACTTACCTCTGCTGCTGGCGACTCGCTAAGGTTTGCATGCGCATTCACAAGTGTAGCCGGAAGATTTGGCAACGGTGGGCAAACAGATTACGCTGCAGCTAACTCGATTCTCGATGCGGAAATGGCTCGCTTAACAGCAAATTCAGAATGCAGAGCAGTAGCGATTGGATGGACAGGGTGGCGAGATGTTGGAATGGCGACTCGTGGTTCGATTGAAGCGGTGTTTGAATCAGCAGGAATAGAGACTCTATCTGTCGATGATGGCGTGGAGATATTTGTTGGAGAAGCACTCGCAGGAGGGAAACGTCGAGTGTTGGGTTGCGGATCACTTGGACTTATGGATCGATATGATTCATTCAGAGAGGCACCACTGAAACTACCAGCAGACATGGCAGCATCTATTGCAGACCCTCGTAGGTTCCCGCTAATTGACAAACTGACTTCGCTTGACGAGGGTAAATCACTTATCTCTCAGTGCACGCTTTCGGTAAAAGATCATCCTTTCCTGAGCGACCATGCCATAGATGGTGTCCCGTATCATCCTGGAGTAATGGCGATGGAAATGTTTGCAGAGAATTCTCTATTATTGTTACCAGGGTACTGTTTAGCAGGATTTGAAGAGGTAACATTTGGTCTGCCTGTAAAGATCATGAAGGGTGCAATGACTGTACGTGTTGAGGCTAATTTGGTAAAGAGTGAAGGTGACATGAAATGGGTCCGCTGCAGACTTGTATCGGATTTAGTTAACTCCAAAGGAGAGGTCTTTGGGGAGCCTCGTCTGCATCACGAAGCGAATGTTAGATTGGTAGCATCTTCCGACGACTTGTATCCATTCTTACAAAGCGAAGTAGACGCTTTACCAACTATTGGAACACCACCAGATGGGGAATTACAACACCATTCAAGTTTCATCTATCTGAGATATTTCCATGGACCAAGATTCCAGTCGCATGGAGGTGTTATTCGGGGAATAGATGGCGGAGTCGATGGAATTGCTCTAATGCGCCATCAACTACCAGCAACAGATCAGTTCGCCCTGGAAAGCGAAGGTGAAGAGGTATTGCTTGACGCTTTACCAATGTTAATTGAAGCAGGATTCCAGAATGCTGGTTTATCTGCAATGGAGAGCGATGGTTTCTCTAGCCTGCCTGTAGGCATTGAGTGGTCTACAATGCTTAGAGTTCCCGAAGCGGATGAAAAACTACGTGTACGTTCAGTTAAGGTTGCTTCTGAAGATGCAGGAGTAACAGTTCACGATGTTGTGATAGTTGGTGACGATGACGCCCCTGTACTGTCTTTGAAAGGTCTCAGGCTAAAGGCGATGGGTGAAGTCCCCGAAGATCAAAGATTTACTCTATCGAGGTGAGATGATGGAAATTATGGATCCTGTCGAGGGTCCTAGGATGTTGCTCGCTAGAATGCCGATTAGAGAATGTGTAAGCGTATTTTCTGAGAATATACCAAGAGCTAATGATAAGCGTCTGGCAGATCACAATTCAGGTAGGCTACTTCTAGAGAAGTGTTTGGAGCATTGGAATATTCCTACTGATTCAATAGAGGTGCTTCGCACTGAACACCGAGCTCCCTATTTGTCTTGGATAAACGGTGTCTGGAGAAATGAGCCTTTACCAGGTATCAGCATTGGTCATTGCGAAGGATGGGCGGTTTGTGCGTTAGTTGATCCAGGCTATTGGATTGGTATAGATGCAGAGCATAAGGATAGGGAAATTCAACCAAACGCATTTGACATGATGGCCAAAGGAGAGGAATTGAATTTTCTAATTGAAAATTCAAAAATGGCTATTGAAACTTGGACCGCAAAAGAGGCCGTTCAAAAGGCAGAAAAACTGGGAATGCATCTAAATCCAAGAGACATAAATCTCTCTGATTATCAAGTCCAATCTTTCATACATCAAGATCTACATGTTTCGGTTTCTTGGCGAAAAGCTGGTAATAATCCAAGAACCGCAGAAGATGATTTACTCGATGCGACTGCAGAGGCTATGAGGAAAAATCCGGATTTCACAGTCGGGTGTAAGACTACTAGGAACAACATCTGACACTCAACACAGTGTTTCATTAATGATAACTTTCGAGGGCTATTCATGGACAAGGGCCTGTGGAAGTGGATTTCATCTTCAGCCATAGTTGCGTCTTTGTGTTGTTTACCCTCTGTAGTTTTGGTTATGTTCGGTCTTGCATCGGTTTCAACAGCGGCTGCTCTCTCTGACACATTGTATTGGGGTAAAGATGGATACTGGTGGTTTAGACCAGCAGTTATGTCAGCAGCCGGAATAATGGTTGCAATAGGCTTGGTCTCCTACTTTAGGAATCAAGGAGTTTGCACACTCGACGATGTGAAGAGAGAACGCCGTAAAGTAGTCAATACCTCGCTGCTTGTGTTTACTCTCGCATTCGTTGGATATTTGTTCTTTAATTACGTTGTTCTGGAGATTTTAGGCATCGCAGTAGGCCTTCCGTGGGAAGATGATGCATTCTGGAATTAATGTATCAGCCATCAAAGCATTGGTTTATGAAAATGATGTATGGTTAATTGGTAAATTGCATCAAGAATTGCCATATTAGTTGGTATGTATCTGTCCCAGCAATCTCATCTGGCCAAGTATGGCCACCAAACTCCAGGCCGTAATGTTCGATTAGAACACCGTTTGTACAATCACTGTGGACAATGTGCTCAATATCTAGGTGGTAGTGAGAATTTACGTCCTGACAATTGGATTTTTCACCCCAATAATCAATCATGCCAGGAATATTACTCATGGTTCCAACTCCTTCATGTTCCCCGTCTTTCCAATCCCAGTCATCATCGTAATCGATAATTAGATCCAATTTTCCATGTATGTGCATTACAGCCATAGTTCCTGATATATCACAAGTAGCGGGGCTTACTGGCATAGTCCCAGCAAAAGATGCAACGGCAGTAAATCTGCTATTCAGTTGGCATGCAACTTCATATGTGAACATTGAACCCAGGGAATATCCAATTGCGTATAGTCTATCTGAATCAACGCAATATACCTTTGACAATTCATCAACAATCGCTTCTGCAAAATCGTTGTCGTCTCTCGATGTGGCCGCACTGTTGAGGAACCACTCCCCTTCAGAAGCACTTCGATCTTCCTCTGCGATGGCATAAGCCATGATGAATTTCTCTTGTTCTGCCAAATCATCGAATTCATCTTGTTGTTGGAAATCTTCCTCGGCTCCATCTCCACCATGGAATGCTAATATGATGGGCAATTTTGTACCAGGGTCAGAATTTGGAACAGTCAAACGGAAATATCTCTCTACTCCATCGACAAGAATAACAGTCATTGATTGATTGATAGGTTCGGATGGAATAGAACAAGGTGTCTCAACTTCGACTAGCTCTTCCGCATCGATTTTGCGTTTTTCCGCTATTTCTTCATCACCAAAGCAGCCAGCTAGTGGTGCAATCAGAAAAAGTGTTGTTAGGACCACAGCATAGATTCTAACCCTCATGCGCTACGCGCATATGCCGCAAAATATCAAGATATTGGGATTTCGATAAACCAGGGGGCTTATCACAGTAAATACGAGCTGTCGCCGAAGATTATATCATCTAAGCCTCAGATTTTACATCATGCAACCGAACCAACCTCAGCCCCAACAGATTGTCATCGGGCAACCAGGACAAGTCACTTATGTGCAGCATCAAGGTATGCCTGTTGGAAATACTGTGGTTATGGGGGCGTTCCCTACAACCTCGGCTCAGCTGGCATTGATTCTGTCGATTGTGTCGATATTTCTTGGAGGTATTTGCCTCGCAATTCCTTCGCTAATTATCTCTCAGAATGCTCTGAACATCACAAATATGTATCCAGGTCACCCGGATGCAGGTACGGCCAAAGCAGCGAGAATAATATCTTGGATAGTTATTGCATTGTTCATTCTGACAGTGATTTTGGCAGTTATTTTCTTCGTATGGGCATCTAGTATTTCGGGATCATCGAACATATGATTTTTTGATGAACAAGATTTCTTGTTCTGTTCAAATCCTAGGTCGAGTTTCCAAATTGATTTGCCGGACTAGAATGTTATATTTAGTGAAAAAAAACATTCGCTTATAACCCCACCCTCATCTGATAGTATTATGAATAGAGTTCTAACATTCATGATGATGACCCTACTAGTTGCTTCTGCGTTACCGCTACACGTAAGCGCAGATGCTACTGAAGATATACCAACAAATGCTGCGAATACTGGAGTACATAATTCTCTTGTTGCAGCATTAGCACACGCAAACCTAGTGTCCACTTTGGAAGGTACAGGGCCTTTCACAGTGTTCGCTCCTACAGACCAAGCGTTTTCAGATGCAGGCATAGATCTCGCAGATTTTGACACCCAAGAAGAAAACGACACTCTCGCTGATATACTACTTTACCACGTCATAGCGGGATCTGTTGCCTCAAACGCAGTTACAGATGGTATGTTAGCAACTATGGCTAACGGCGATAGGGCGAA
>Ga0163110_10001608_pt1 | contig 11528 bp, 25 predicted proteins | sample CRUFie1St17metaG_FD_108703 | JGI IMG/M metagenome (GOLD analysis project Ga0163110, IMG submission 108703) | Marine microbial communities from the Costa Rica Dome - CRUD Field 142mm St17 metaG | ecosystem: Environmental > Aquatic > Marine > Oceanic > Photic zone | place: Costa Rica: the Eastern...
AAGTTTATCTAATTTAGCTTGCAGTTTATCCTCTTTAGCTTGAAGAGTTTCGAAAATTAATTGATTTGACATAACCTTTATTATTATTGATTTATATACTTAAATATAAGAACTTTTTTTCAGACTTCCAACTATTCCCTAAGAAAAATCTAGGGAAAGTTGAACTTCTTTACTAACTGGAGAGAACTGATAAGCTCCGATTACCTTTCTAGTAGGTCTCCATTCTTCACCATGATTATCTATTAACGTACCTTCCTTAATAGTAAATGCATGCTTACTAACTAATACCATATAAGTACCTTTTGATTTATCTTTTCTGAAAGATTTAACAGTCTTCTGTCTGCTAATAAGCTCACCGTATAACTTATAATCGTTAGTTATTTCCCAGCTTTTAAGCCTTCTTACTTTAAACTTTTTACCACCGATCTCCATTTCTTCATTCTTAAACCTTTTAGAAATCGCCCAGTTACTAGTTCCTTTTTTATCTTCTCTTTCGAAGTTTTCTTTTACTCAACTATGAGCAGTATCATAGTCAACATTAGTAGAAGAAGCAATAGCTTTTACTACACAATCTTTCTTTTCACTTTTAGCTTTTTTACTATCAGTACCAGAAATAACAGAATTTGAATTTTTATACATAACCTTTATTTTAACTTTTAATATACCTTAATATAGGCATAATTTTCCAGAAAAGCAACTATTTTAACAGTTATTTTACATTAAATTGCAGTTTTCTCTTCTTTCTTTTTGAATTCTCCATCAAGGTAATAAGTCCAATGACAGGTATGTCCTCCTTCTATATCTTTAGGATAATTACTTCTGTATTTAGAATTAATTTTAAAGTAAAAAGAATGAAGTTCAGAAACGTCTCTCAAAGCAAAATAGCTGAATATAGATAATACACAATTATTATTAGCAATTAACTTAGCATAATCTTCAAATTTAAGATAATTAGAATCATCATAAGTATCCATCAAGATACCATCAAATTTAATTTTAAGAGTTGGAATAATATCTACCCAATCACCATGATATATATGTACGTTTGATTTACCTTCAGCCCATTCTCTAGCTTTATCATAAACCTGTTTATTAGCTTCTATACAGTAATAACAACCTAGTTTATTATATATTGCATTAGCACTATAACCTAATCCAAAGCCAACATCTAATACTTTTCCTTTATTTTGAGTTACGATAGAGGAATAAAATTCCATTAACTCTTTAGAAACTACATCCATGACAATAGAATTTGGATCATCTTTAAACTCTATTCTGGTATCTGTAATTATAAGATCTTTATCTTTCACTAACCGAATATTTCTATTCTGATATCTTTACCCATTTTATAATCGAGACTATTAAGATTAGTTCTAGTATCTGTAATCATTTGCTTCCATCCACATAAATAAAATAAAGGTTTATCTTTCAAATCTTTTATTAAATCTAAATAGATAGGGTGAACATATCCATGATGAAACCCTTCTGCTTCTTCTCTTGATAGAGTACAATGATAATGAAAATTAGGATTCTCTTTTTCTAGTTGCTTTAACTCATCGTAATAAAGTAGATCTGCCTTAGTTCTACATCCATATATAAGATGTATATTCTTTGTTTTTACTTTATTCTTAGTTACATAATTAACCATGGATCTGAAAGGGCTAATACCTGATCCAGTACATACAAAATATAAATCTCTATCTATCTCTTCCGGAAGGGTAAATACTCCCATAGGGCCTTGGTATTCTAATTCAGTTCCAACCTTAGCTTCTCTAAATAATAACTCACTCATCTTACCTCCTGGTTGATCTGTTACTATTATTTCTAATTCGTTAGTATTATCAGGCCATGATGATATTGAATAACTTCTAATATGAGGAGGATCGATTGGACTTCTTAAGAACAAATTAATAAGTTGTCCTGATTTATAATTTAATGTATCGTACAAAGGAGACTCTATTTTAAATCTCCATACGTTTTTAGTTTCTTTTATTATTGATTTAATAACTCCTAGGTCCGCCATTGTTAAAATTATTTATAACTTCAAGTATCCAAGTATATAAAAATACTCCTAAATTAAGAGGCCATAATAACATCTGAGTATATCTTTCGCTATTACTAAATGCTCCTCCTATTTTATTATTTACACAAAACCATTCAAACCATATTATCCATACACAGCCTATTACTAAATAACCACTAATAAATTGTATAACTTCAAACATTTTAGAACGGTAATGGACTATCGTCCGGTTCATCTAATTTAGAAGGACGACTAAAGTCCTCTAATTCTCTATATTGCATAGTACCGAAAGGTTGAGAGCCAAGCTCTTTTATTTCTGCATCTGCATTTAAATTATCTGCATTGATTTTATCAAGCATCTTATGAGCTTTCATTCTTACATGATAATCATCTTTACCATAAACGTAAGCTTCTATTTTTACTACGTATCTATTTGTATCTGCCATATTACTTCCTTTATCTATAAATATAGGTATAATTTATCAGGATTCCAACTCTTTTTTTACCTTTTCTACCCATTTATTAACTCTATCTTCTGTAAGTTCTTCTTGATTATCTTGATCTATGCAAAGCCCATAAAAAGTTTTATCATCTACTAAAACCTTAGGAGTAGTTTCAAAATCATATGAACTATCTTTTTCAGTATATCCTATAACCTTACCTCCATTTTCCATTATTACTTTAGCTAATATTCCAACTCCATCACAAAACCAAGTAGCATAAGTATATTGATCTCCTAAACCAAATAATCCTACAGTCTTTCCTGTAAAATCTATAGTTTTAAATTCATCAAAGTACTCTTCCCAATCACTTTGAAGTTCACCATCATACCAAGTAGGTATTCCTAATAAATAATATTTATGAGAATTCCAATCCTCAGGTTCTAAATCTTCTACGTTTACTACTTCAGTATTATCTAATAGATTAACTATCATATTAGTTATATCTTCTGTATTACCTGTATCTGATCCGTATATAATTTTTATATCCATAATTTATTTCCAAAAAGCTTGAACTGCTAATATACTAAAACATAATAATAATTGAACTGCTATTTTAGTAGTAAAAGGTTCTTTAAAGAATATCTGTATCATTATAGCATACACTAACATTCCTAAAGCAAATCCTACAAATCTAGCTCCCCATATCGATCCTCCATATCCTACTACATTATATTTAGTAGCTAAAATAAAAACATACGTTAATGGAATAGCCATAGCATACATTCCCCACCAGGTTTCATCGTACTTAGGATTTTTAAACTGGAGGTTATGTTGAAACCAAGCTCCTACTTGAGCTATAATAGTAACAACAAAACCAAGAAAAATATAATACCAATTTAACTTCTCCATTATTTATAGACTACTAATTGAGTTTCTTCATCCATACTTCTCAATCTTCTCTCAATAGATCTACCAAAAGGTCGTTTGTTTAGTTGTTCGTATCGGTAACCATTTAATTCAATATGGCAACCTTCCATTACTGAATCTATAGTCTTATGGTTAACTTTGTGTGATTTAATAAAAAATAACTGGTTCATAATCATAACATTTAAATAATAATATAAGTAAAATAACTCTAAAAAGCAACTATTTTTATAAGTGTTTTGCTTTAAAATAAGTTATAAATCTTCCTATAATTGATTTAGTATTAGTCTCTTGAGTAGAAGAAACTGCATTTAATCTTCCTTCTCTAACTTCACTAAATGGTACTGTTTTATATATTGGTGCTGACATATTTTATTTATTGTGAACTAATATTCCGTTAACAAAAAAGTTGTTATTATTTTTAACTCTTAAAGTATAAGTAACTTGAGGATCTTTATCTTCTGCAGGTTCTATAGATTTTAATTCACTTAAACCATTATGAATATTAAAAGCATTATCTCCTATACTTAGTTTATCAATTTTATGAGGTATATCATAAGTACTTGTACTCTTTTCAGGATCTAAGGATGATATTTTAAAACTATCATGTGTTTTAATATATATTGGATGATCATAAGTACAACTAATATAGCTAATATTAGATTCATTAGTATCATGAGAATTTTCAAAAGTTAAATCAGCTAAATTGCTATTAACAGGCTGAAGAGTATCATAAACTTCGTTAGCTTCTATTTCTTTAGTTTCTTCATTCCAACTTAAAACTAAATCTCCTACTACTATATCTTCTATATTTTTGTAATCTCCATTAGCTAAAGCTACTTCACTTCCTGCTACAAAGCATCCGAATCTATTATGTACTAAAAAGTTATTAGCGTAGAAGTTATTATTATCTCTTACATGTTTAAGGTTATAAACAGTTTCTGTTTCTTCTAACTCTTCTATACTTTTAACTTCTACAAAAGTTTGATTGTAATCCATTACTTTATCTCCTACTTCTAATTTAGCTACTTCTAAACCAGCATCTTCAAAAGTCTGAACTGGATTATAAGAAGCATATCCTTTACCATCTACATAATAAGGATGATCATGCGTACTCGTAACTTCAATATCACCTATAGTTACTTTAATAACTGGTTTATTATCGCATATGCAAACTTCCTCAACTATTTTAAACTCTATTTCATTAAGTTCATGATTGTATGTTGCGACTCTTTCTCCTACTTTAACTGCTTCGATAGGTTTGACTAAATCTTCACACTCTATCATAGTACCAGCTATAAAGCAAGGAGCATTGTGAACTAATATACCTGATGCACTAAGAATGTACATATCGGTAGATTCCATATTTAATTCATGAACTATATTATCTTGATCAGAATAAACATCTAATAATGATTGTGAAATTAAATACTTATTTCCATTAAGATCAAATAAACTATCTCCTGTATTAATATTATGCATAGTTTCATAAGTCACAGTATTATTAGAAGCATTATGTACTAGAAATACTGTCGATGGAGTAACTGGAAGCTCATATCCACTATCAGTAACTAACCTTCCTAAAGTAGCATCTCCTGCAGAAGAAGACATTGCTTGAAATACTACTGAGCTAGTCCTATAAGAACCAGAAGGTATTTCATTACCTGGAACACTCCACTCTACTAATACTGAACCACTATCAGTATCAGGTGATCCTGAAACATAATAAGAAGCTAAAGTATCATTTAATTTTACAGAGCTTAATTGAATACCTGTATTATCAGGTTTTAATACTTCAACAGTAGGTAAAAATCCTCCTTGCTTACGATTCATTTTAGGGAAATTAGTAGCAAATTCGTAATAGTGTTGAAGTTTCAATCTACCTATTCCTCTAGTATCAAATTCTATTGACGAAGGTAACTCGAATAATGCTGAAGATTTTGCTATACCTAAATGTATTATTTTAATATCAGTATCATAAACTATAGAGAATAATCTAATAGATGTAATTCTATTATCAACTACTTGACCACTATTATAATGATACTTTTGTACCATTCTTTCTACTCTTTCAATTTCTTCTACTCCCTCTATAACATTAGCTAATTTTTCTTCATCATTTGAACCTGAAACACCTTTAAATAAGTTGTATGATTGATGCTGAACTTCAGCAGGTTTAGATATGTAATCAGGAATATCAGATGCATTTGATGATGCTGTTATAGTATTAAGTATACCCTGTGAACCTGAGTAATAAAATTCAGCTATTTCAGTTGTATTATTATTATCTACAAATAACTCAAATAAGTTTAATTTATTTTTAGCGTAAGTTGAATCGAACAATGCATTTTCATTATAAGCAAGTCTTAGTATAAATTTATCAGCTGAATCAATAACTGAACCTGGATATATAGAATTTATATCTTCTAAATGTCTAGTATAAGTTACAGAAGGAAGTTGAACCTTTAATACATCAAATAACTTATTAGCAAAATTATAATGAAAATCTTTATAAATAATTACTACTTCAGTAATATTATTAGTTGAAATTATGTTGATAAAATCAGTAAGATCTAAATAGTTTTCTATAAAGTCGTCTGTAAATGCAGTATCGGTATTGATTTCAATTAATCTTTCGTTACCGTTAGCATCTATAACATAATCAGAAGAAAATAATGTTCCTTGCATATAAAATTCTTTAATATAAATATCACTTATAAAAAGTTAATGTATAAAAATTAGGGTTTTTCTCATTGATATTAAACTGATCTACTTTATACTTTACTCCAGATTTAGCAAATGATGCCAATGTTTCAGGTTCATTATACCTTTTATCATTTATAATAATAAACTTTCCTCCTTCGTTTAAGTATTGATCATACTCTTGTATAATTCTCTTATGAAGATTAAAATCTTTATCTAAAGCTATAAATCTTGCTAACTCCTCATTTTCAATCTGATACCAATCAATAAAAGCTTTAAGTTGTTCTTCTTTATCAAAAAAAGGAGGATTACAAACTATTAAATCTACTTTACCTCCATCATAATTATCAAAGCCATCACTATGATGAAACTTAAAATCGTAATTATATCTTTTATTAGTTAACTTTATTCCTTCCGAAACCTCTTGGTTTAAATCGGAAAAAGAAACTGTTTCTGCTTCGAGTTGGTGAAAAAGATACCACCCTATAAAACCTGGTCCTGAGCATAACTCTAATATACTTTTAACGTTTTTATTACTATTTAAAAATTCTTTTTTGGAAAATATATGATCTATAAATAAAGGTCCTCCTCCATCGTGATCTGGATTATAATAGACTTTAAATTCACAATCGAATACATTTTTTTTAACGCAATATTCTCTATACTGCTGCATTTTGATATTTTTCCAACAACCAAGAAGATGATTGAACTTTTTTACCTAAGTTCCAAACCATTTCTACATCCATCGAATTACAATAATCTGCTTCCGGAATATTACCAGGAACTCTATCTCCTCCATTACCAAACGCCATAGAAAGTTCTCCTCCTATATCTCTTCGATATGCATTAACTGCCGAATAAATACCTTCACATACTGTTTTATCTCCAGCTGATCTTGGTCTACAAACAAATGTTCTAGTAACTCCTTTTATTCTTGACATTATATATTCTCTTTCAGATTCTTTCATAAAGGATTTGCCTTTTTTCTGTCTTAACCAACTATCATTATTAAGTATTACCCATACTTCTTCAGCTTGTTCAGCTGCTGCCTCGATCATTTCTATATGACCTTTGTGGACTGGATCGAATCCTCCACTAACTAACATTACTTTAAATTTTTTTTCTGCCATTTAATTTTTGTTGAAGTTTTTGTAGTTTAAGTTTATCTTCTTCAGATAAAGGATGCTTCATTTTTAAATCTAGTATTTCGTTTACAAGATCTTCGTACTTTTTTTTATTCATATAATCTTCAAAAGTTTCCATATTATAATATAATTAAATTAAATTAAATTTCCAACTTAAATTAAACTTTTTACTTTAATTTTATACAAAATTAATTTAGCTAATTCTTCATGACCTTTATAAGAAAAATGGAAGTCATCTATTTCACCATTAGTTGCATCTTCTATTTTTTCTAACTTTCCATCCCACCAGAGTTTATAGCTCCAAAAGCAAGCTTTAACTCCTTTATGTTTAAGTAGGTATATTAAATTTTTATAATCTTCATAATAAAATTTAGTAAAGTGTTTATTATATTTTTTTCTTATATCTACGTACCTATCTATAGCTTTTTTTTCTTCTTTACTATTATAGAGCCATTCGTTTTCTTTGATATAATAATCGTTAATAGAAACTATCTGCTTTCTTTTTTTATAATACTGAATAAATCCCCAGGGTAAAGTATCGCTAATGACTACTATATCATTAGGTTTCATATCCCTAGAATGTGTAAGTACTGAATGAACTATCCATTCGTTTGAAGCTCCTGCTATAGCTTTATTAATCGGAGTATAGTTTAATTTATCGGCTACTATTTCTATAAAAGTCTTTTTATTTTTATCATAAAAAGGATCTCCTTTACGTGTACCGTGGCATTCAGTATATGAATCTCCAAAAAACCAAACGTTCGACATCTAATTTAAATTATTAAAAAAATGAAGAGTCCAAGCTACTAAACCATTGAGCTGGAGAACTACTAAGTTCCATTGTCTTCTGACTGTTACTTGAAATAGTACACAGCAGAAACCTATCATAAATAAGATAGGCTCTACAGTCCATTGACCAGCCATTAAAAATCCTGCTCCCATATAACCAACTCTACTAGATATCCTTTCTATAGGAGTCAGCTTTCTATCTCTTACTAATAATCTTAAAAAATCTTTAGTCCAATATCTTTTAACTCTTCTTTTCATTAATCCCAGAACGTACTTTTACCTACGTTTTCTTTTTTAGATTTTCTTTTAGGTTTAAAAAGATTCTTAACATAACTATCAGATTCATCTACATGAGGATTATGTTTAGACCAATCTATATCAGCATCGTAATTATGATGTCTGTTATAATAGTTTCTCAGTTCAGGATCGTTCATCATCTCTTTTCTCTGAGTACTATGTCCCCAATAGATAGCATATACTAAACCTCCTATATAGAAGCAGAATATAATAAAACCTACTATAAACATTACCAACATATTACCAGTTATCATTTTCTTCTTCTCCTTCCTCTATATCTTTTATGAGCAGCCATAGCTCTAAAGAAATCATTTCTTCTCTGTCTTATACAAATAGCAAATGCTAAAATTGAAGGTACCCAAATACCTACAAATATTCCTTCTAACTTACTACCAGTAAACCATAATGATACTGAGTATAAGAAAGATAAAAATGCTAATATAACTGGATAATATAAATCCCAATACAACTTTAATTTATTCATAACTTTAATTTAAATTTATCTTCTAACTTTATGGAGATTACTTCCCCATCCTGATCTTCTATCCATAGCAGCTATACTTTTAGCTACGTTAGGATCTTTAATTACTTCAGTTTCTGCATAAGTAGTCTTTCCGGAAATAACATTTCTTACATACCATCTTCCAGTACTACTACAGCTTACACAAGTTTTAGTATCAGGTAACGCTTTTAATCTAAGAGGATTTATCTCCTCAGTACACTTAATGCACTTCATGATCACAACCTTTTTTATGCTTAAACCATCCACCGCACTTACACTTAACGTAGTATACCGTAGATGCTATTACAGGAGATCCAGCAAGAGCAGTCCAAATATTAGGATGCCAATGCTCTCCACAAAATCCTAATGCATGCTTAATTACTTCTACCATAATATAATTGATATTTATTTTTTAATTCATTTAACTTTTCATCCATAACTTTCTCAGCTTCCAATATATGATCTTCAGCCCAGTTATATGCGTCAACTTGATTATGATGCCTTCTAAAAGATATTACATTATCTCCATTAAAATCACCATCGATAGATATATCAGTATATCCATATCCTTCAGAGTCATCAAACTCTGCTTTAGGATAAATATCTTTAACCCAAGTTAAAAATTCTCTAGTCAACGACCTTTGCTTTTCTCTTTTAGTCATAATTAACAATTAGGAATTAAACGTCTTTCCTGCCCAGCATACTTATGCTCCTCAGGGTATATTACCCACATTTTATCCTTATAAGAAGAAGATTCGAAAATATAATTAACTAAATCTTCTATATTAACTTCCTCAGGAGAATCACACTCCTGATATTCTTTCTTAACTTCTATAACTAATCTAAGAAAATCATCCGTAGATAAAGACTTATCTACATAATTAGCTTTTAAGATATCTTTTACCTCATCTTTAAGCCAAACATCAAAACTTTTATTATACATAACCTTTAATTTTATACCTTAATATAAGAAGAATAACTCAGAATTCCAACTGTTTTAGGGTAAATTTTTATCACACCAATCTAAATTATTTTGATAATTAGTACATATTTCTTCTCCTTTTTTTATATCTTTTACAGCTTTGTAAACAAATAATCTTCTATTAGAATCTGTACTCCAATCTGCATTATTATTTTTAGAAGAATTATATATACAGCCGTTACCAAAAGGCCAAGCTAATTCAGTAGGATTATTAAGAGGAAAAAGAAAAGGAAACTTTAATATATTTTTAATCTCTGGAAGATTATTTACTATGTTATGATCGTAAGGAACAGACATAAAATGACATTCTTCTAATACCTCTCCTTTCTTTATATCATCAGAAGCAAATACTCCATAACCATGTATAGAGCTTTTTTTAACTTCTAATTTAGGATTGTAAATTAATTTGCTCATTTACTTTTTTAATATGTTTGCATTTTTTATGAGCTATATACCCCCAACAATCACAATATAACCATTTACCTTCAGTAACAGTATATTCTTTATCTGAGCTAGATGATTTAAACTTCCATGTTCTAGGCTCTATAAATAATTCCTCAAAAGGCTTTACCATACTTTAGCACATTCTAACAATTTCCAGCAATCAATAGCTTCATCAGAATATCCTTCGGCATGGTAAAAATCTAAACAACTTTGTAAAGCTTCAGCCCATAAGTGAGAAGATAAAGTAACTTCATAAGCATGGTCTCCATTAGTAAAAGTAATCTCGAATAAAAAAGCTATCTTTTTATTTTTATCCATAGCATGTTCTATACCTCTTACCATACCATCAGTTATTTCTTTATTTTTAGCATGAAATAACTTTTCAAACTCATGAGTAGATTCAAAATGCAACTTTATCATATCTTTTAATATAGTAAAAATTTATAATATATCCAAATTATATCCAGAGAAGTTATTCATATAAGTTGTCATTTTAGTACCATAACCATCTTTAAACTCATAACCTTTTCTAAAAAATTTACGAACGTTTCCTACTCCTGCTAAATGAGCAGCAGCTAGTATTCCTGATTCGGTAATATATACTCCATGTATAGTTTCTCCTTCGTACTTTCTTATATATTTTTTTAACCTCTTTTTATTATCAGTTAATAATTCGTTCATAGCAAATTCTTGTAATTCTGGGTTATTGAGAAACTCTGCTTGGGTAGTCTTAATATTTAACGATTTTAAAGTAGATTTACCAAATTGATATTTACCCATGTACCCAAATGAATTGACCGCTAAATAATTATTAGATGATTCTCTCATCCCCATAGCATCTAAAAATGCTTTATGATCTTTTACTTCTATCTTCACCTCCACTTCTTCTATTTCTACTCCTAATTCTACTACAGGTAAAGGTTCTAAAGAACTTAATACTGATGTAGTATAAGGAATGTATAATGTTGAATTTGCAAAAAGAGAAAATATACTAACTGCAAATACTAACATAGTTATTGTTGAGATTTTTTTCATAATATTGAAATTTTATTTTTTAATAAAGAAGTATCTTGTACAGTTTTTAAATATGCTTCTTCATAATCATCTTTAGGTTTATAGTTATATTCTCGTAAAAATTTAGTTCGTAATAGATTAAACTTAAAAAATAAAGGAACTCTAAATAAAGAGCAATTGCAAAATTTTGTTGCATGCCATAAAGAAGTATGATATCTAAATGTGTCGTCTACTTCTAATAAACGAAAGGAAGATTCTAAAT
>Ga0163110_10001609_pt1 | contig 11525 bp, 8 predicted proteins | sample CRUFie1St17metaG_FD_108703 | JGI IMG/M metagenome (GOLD analysis project Ga0163110, IMG submission 108703) | Marine microbial communities from the Costa Rica Dome - CRUD Field 142mm St17 metaG | ecosystem: Environmental > Aquatic > Marine > Oceanic > Photic zone | place: Costa Rica: the Eastern...
AATGCCCGTGTTTGGAACGGGGCCCCACTCGAATTTTATGTTCAATTCAATGAGGTTACAGGACTAGCAGAGAAAACTTGGAATCCAATTTCGATACTTATCCGAGTGCTACCATCAGTGAACACCTGGTCTTCTACGAGTTGTGCGTATTCTTCACCAAACCAAATGACAGAAATCGTGAATTCACAATCTGACGATAATGTGCCTCTCAATGGCGTAACATCCACGGTTGAAGGAGTTCCAGAATTCTCTGTCATGATATCGTGCGTTTGAGTTATTCCGTTACATGTTGAAGTTAACATAAGCTCCTCAAATTGATACCAACTTTGATTATCTGAAAATAGCGCTGATGCAGAAATAACCTCGATTATTGTACCTGATGAGGTGTTGAATGTTCCAACATCAAGAGTTCCATAAGTATAACCGCCAACAACTAACTCGTTAGCGCCCCAATTGTCACCTGTTCTATTTGTTGAAAATGATATGAATTCGTAATTTGTATTTCCATTTTGAACTAATGTGGTATTATTGTAGTAATTATTGACTACAGTTGTTCCTGACGAAGAATCATCAGTTCCTTCAGCATCACCTACTGCACCGTCAAAACATCCGGACATAGGTAACAAAATTACAAGCAGCAATACAAAAATTTGGTCATTTCGCATGATTGGTGCTTGAACTATGGAAAAATAAACCATTCCCCCGCATAATCGAATTAGGATAGTTTCAGAGGGTCTATCCGAATACCCATACGAATGAGATTGGTGATTAAATGGGCTTTGCGTGGGTCATTTTAGACGCTACCCTTTGTGTTATGTTAGGCATATATTCTTCATGGCATTTCATAGACATACATAATCAGAATTTGATAATGACGGGCCAATGCTTATGCCATTTCGATTTAAACAACGGTCATGGTAGACATTCTCTGCCCGCATTGTACGGAGGAGATTTCACTTGATGATGATGCGTCTGGAGATTTCATCTGTCCATATTGCAATGGCGAATTTGAGTGGCATAGCGAGGAGACTGCTGATGCAGAGATTCTATACCAATCTGAGGATGTAGGTGATAATAAATTCCTGCGAGGGACGTTTGTAGCATTAAAGGCTGCAATCAAAGGGTCGTTTCTACTTTCAGGGATTATAATGCTGGTAGTGTGCTTTGCTGGGTTAAACATTAGCTCAAGTCTCATGGAAGGTACTGGTGGTTCATCGAACAGTCTAGGAGGTATGGGCATAGTCGTCGTGATGGGTATCGCAGCCATTGGATACCTACTTTCAGCGAGTGTTGGACTCTTAGGTATTTCAGTGATAATCACTGGTTTAATTAGTTTGAAAAAATAGAAAGAGACTCTTAATTTGGCCTTTTGTTAGTCCTTAAATTAATCATTTGCGACTCTGATTACTCTGGTTGTCCGGTATCCCTGCAATACTTTGAGGTACTTTCTCGAGCGAATTTCAGCATCAAGTTCTTCATCTCCCGTGTCTATCCTAAGTTCAGATAGTCCCAATAGTTTAGCAGGGGTAGCGATTCCAAGGATGTTACTTGTTCCAATCGCTCGCAAAACATCGGGAGACAGTTGTAGATTTCCTCTACCAATTAGGAATCCCTGACCTCCCATTGGTGAGAGTAGCAGTATTATATCTCCATCATGTGAGTTGACAATCTTTAACAGCCCCTGTTCATTTAGATCATTGTACATAATTCCAGCATGCTGAATATCTATACCCAAAAGAGTTGAATTATGGCCTAACAATTTACACATCTGTCGCAGAGTGCCCCCACTGCCCCAAACTACCATCAGTTCGGGATTCTCCTCGACAAGATTGCCGATGTGTAATGACATCGCTTCTAGTGTTTCTTCTTCAGATTCTCTTTGGACTTGCTCTTTTGCGCCTTGCATCCATCGTGGACTTGCTGGTGTAAACGCTTCGCCGTACATTTTTACACGCCATTCGCCCTTTCGATAGACCTCTTCGTCGAGGTCCATTACCTCGGTTCTAGCCACCATCAAGTCTCCTGTGAAGAATGACCAGACAGCCTCAGCTGCGGCTTTGGGAGTTGTTGCGAAGCACCCACTATGCATTTTGACTCCACCGGGGACCCCAACGAGCGGGATTTTTCTATCACCTAAAGCCTCAACAATGTCTCGGGTCGTTCCATCTCCTCCGGCGTACAAGAAAATATCAGGAGAGTGGTTTTTCACAAATTCTGCAGTGCATTTAGCGTCAGTATGTTCGGGAGTTACACCTGTCGAAGTGTAATCACCAGGTATCCAATCTCCACCCATTCTTCCATCCCATGCTAAAATTTCTATTGGCTCACGGGATAGTTCAGAGAGCTTCTCCAAGCATAGTCTCATTCTAGGGCCGGCCCTATCGACAGCCCCTGCCGCCCTTGCTTCAGCAGCCCTACCATCGCTTCCTTTGAACCCTAAACGTCCCCCGAGCCCAGCGTCGGGATTTACAACTACGGCGAGGCGCATATTTGGGCGCAATAATTCACGATACATCAAACCGATTATGTATTGTCTGTATCGTGGAGCCAACCATGCAAGGCCGAAAAGATGAACTGAGTTTTGAAGGTGCTTGGGAAAATCAATTCAAACAGGAGCAGAAAGAACCAGTCCAAAAAAAAGAAAAAGAGGTTAAAGTACACAGCAAACCAGAATTTCGTGGGCAACGAGATGTGGTAGAGAAAAGGGCGCAAATTCGGATGCAATCAAAACAAAAAACCGTTGTTACCGCAAAAAAGGTTGAGGTTAGTACAGAATTGTCATCTAAACAGGGTGACGACTTCGATGTGGAATGGTAATCAGTTTTAACTTACCAATTCATTGAAATTTATGCTCATTAATCGTCAAGGTGAAAGGTAAAAGCGCCCCCGAAGGGGGCGGAGGCAAGTCAATGTCAATGATTTCAGTCACCCTGCCCGACGGTTCAGTAAACGAATATGCGTCAGGTGTAACGGCTGGGGAAATTGTGATTGACATCGAGGGCAGAAAGCATGATTGCGTGGCGGCCCTAGTAAATGGCCAGCAGAAAGATTTCTCCGCTGTGTTGGAATCTGATTGCGCAGTTGAAGGTATTTCGGGGTTTAGTGATGATGGAATATACATACTGAGACACAGCGCAGCACACCTTTTGGCTCAGGCGATAAATTCGATTTATCCCGATGCAAAACCGACTATCGGTCCACCTGTTGACAGGGGATTCTACTATGATTTTGCAAACCTAGATAATTTTGGTGAGTCAGAGTTGAAGGCGGTGCAGAAAAAGATGCATGAACTGGCCCGAAAAAACCTAACCCTAGAGCGTGTAGTTTGCACAGAATCAGAATTGAAAAACCTATTTTCAAATAATCCATACAAGATTGAGATCATGAATGATAAGTTAGAGGCTGGAGAAGGTTCAACCATTTATCGTCAAGGTGACTGGTACGACTTGTGCCTAGGACCGCACGTACATTCTACAGCTAAATTGATGCATGTAAGGCTAACATCGGTTTCATCTGCATTTTGGAGAGGCGACCAAAGCAAAGAGAGATTAACCCGTATTTACGGTATAATAGAACCGACAAAAGATGCGCTCAAAGCGACCTTATCAGCAATTGAAGAAGCCAAGAAACGTGACCATAGAAAATTAGGGAAGGACCTACAATTGTTTCATGTCGACGAGGATGTCGGTCAAGGCCTGATTCTCTGGACACCTAGGGGAGCTATTATCAGAACATGTTTGCAGGATTTTATTTCAGAACACCTAACACGTCAAGGATATCACCAAGTATACACTCCACATATTGGAAAGTTAGACTTGTACAGGACTAGTGGGCACTTCCCGTATTACCAAGATTCACAGTACCCGCCTTTGGTCGAAAAAGAAATGATGTCAAGACTAGCGAGCGAGGGTTGCTCCTGCGGCGAACTATCGAATATGATGGCTGCTGGTGATATTGAAGGGTACATGCTAAAGCCGATGAACTGTCCTCATCACATCAAGATATACTCCTCTCAGGCTCGCTCATATCGTGATTTGCCGCTCAGGCTCGCGGAGTTTGGAACAGTCTATCGATGGGAACAATCTGGGGAAATTTCTGGACTGACTAGGGTTAGAGGGTTTACTCAAGACGATGCACATCTTTTCGTTACAGAAGATCAGATCGCTGACGAAGTTTTGGGTTGTATCGAGTTAGTACAAGTCATTTTCGAGGCATTGGGAATGGACGATTATCGAGTTAGAGTTGGACTAAGAGATCCTGATTCCAGCAAATATGTAGGGTCGTCTCAGAAGTGGGATTTAGCTGAGGATGCATGTAGAGCTGCGGCGAGCAGTCTGGGAGTAAAGTGGTCGGAAGAGCCGGGTGAGGCTGCGTTTTATGGACCCAAGATTGATTTCGTCGTCAAAGATGTTATCGGTCGCGAATGGCAACTTGGAACCGTTCAGGTAGACTACAATTTGCCCGAAAGATTTGAACTTCAATACAAAGGAAGTGATGGAGAAATGCATAGGCCGGTAATGATTCACAGAGCACCGTTCGGATCTATGGAACGATTCTGTGGAGTACTAATCGAACACTTTGCTGGCAGATTCCCTACATGGCTAGCGCCTACACAGGTTCATGTCTTGACAATCTCAGAAAAGCAAGTCGATTATGGTAGAGAAATAACTGCAAAACTGAAATCAAAAGGAGTTCGAGCAGATTTAGACGATGGGGACCACACAATTGGAAAGAAGATTAGAATGCATAGGAAATTCCAACCTGCATACATGCTTATTCTTGGAGATGATGAAGTCAACAACGACACAGTTTCCATTCGCGCAAGAAACGGTGAACAAAAAGCAGGAGTTGCATTTGTCGATTTCGTTGAAGAATTATTGGAGGAGATTAAGAGCAAAAAAGCAACACCATCCCTCGTTCCAGCCAAAGAAGAATGAGGCTAAGACATGGGAATTGAACTCGTTAGCGACTTTGACAGCATGGCATTGGTTGCCATGGTCTTGTCGGCATTGACTTCATATCTTTTCCAAGAATACCTAATTCCAAGAGGTTTGTCCGGTCTTCAAGTTGCTTTTCCTACAGGTCCAAGGAGGTACGAAGTCCACACGGTTACCTCAAGCAAAGAAGAGGCCAAAGAATTACTCAAAACCCCCGGCATGCGTAATGGTTTGACTGTTTATGTCATGGCCTTAACAGGGGCAATTTTACTGGGAATGGAGTGGTTATTTTACCAGATGGAGTTTACCGAAGGTCTTCATCAAATATCCCTTGCTGTTGCATTGATTCTGATTATTGTTCCAGCAATGATTTCAACCGGTGTGTCAATGAGCACACAAATTGTCAATCGCACTGGGGGAAGACGTGCAACTTTACAGGGTGCTAGCATCTTTAGAAACGGCGTGGGTGTCTCGATAACTATTCTGTGGTTTACCTCATTGCTGATGCTATGGTACATCATGGGATTTGCAGATGTTGAATTTGATAGAAGACTAGCACTAACTGGTTGTCTAGCATTCGCACCTGGATTTATTGCATACGGACGAGTAATGGGATCATCGTGGACTGCTTTGACAGAGTCAAGCAAACAGTTGTCAAAAGGCGAGCCTTCAGCATTTTATCCTTACAAACCAAAGGCTAGAAAGCAGTTCATATCCACATTGGTTTGGATAAATACAGCAGCCATGCCATATATTGCTTTCAACACATTTGTTTCATTGATTTTGTTAACTATTGACCCAACAATGTTTGAGCACTCGCAGAAGGTTATGGAACTTCCAGAATATCGGCCACAATCATCAATAATGGAGGAAGGCGGAGTTATCGGATTTTATGCAATTGAATTATTTGCTAACATATCAGAGTCCGGGATTAGAGTTCCTCTAGTAACGATAGTCTTGCTATTCCTACTGCTAAACGTGGCAGTAGTCGGTTTTCTCTTTGTGTATGAGGTCGCAAGAATTCTGTTCTTGGACATTGCAGATGTATCCGGTAAGGGGGGCATACGTCTTGCAGATTCCCGATTACTGAGAAGTGAAAGGTCACAACAAGCAAATGTACTCAATTTCTGTTTTACAGGATTTGCGGGTCAATCTATGCTTCTGCTAGCACTCGCAATGTTGACTTTCTGGGATTCTCAATATTTGCCTCAGGGCTCTCAATGTGGAACTTGGCAGGACTCTATTTGTCAAGTCATAAGAAAAGATGCTCTAGAAGAAATGACGTGGATGCTCGCGTCAGGGGGGCAAGTCGTATTCCTTGCGATTTGGGTTTTGTCTAGAAGGACTGGACAACATCTGGACGACATCTCCTTTGACGCGATGGCGAACCAAAAGAGAATCGAGTTGGAATCTATTGAGAAGATGATATACAGGCAAGGCGAGGATTTCCGCAAAATGATCAAATCTGATAATTGGTCAAAGGCTATGGAAATGATGGAATTGCTCTACGAGGACCATGGTGAGGAATCCATAGAGGGGCTATCTCTAGTCCGCAGAACAGAAGCAAGCATGGAGATGCTCATGGGCTTTGGGAGATGGGACCAAGCAGAGCAAGTGGCACTTTCGTTCCTTGCACTCAGAGCAGGAAGAACTGCAGAAATAGCTCGAGTTATACTGACAGCAGCCTCCCTCGCTCAAAGAGATATCCCGGAGGTTATCCCGCGGCTAGATTATCTCGCTGAGGAGGACGTAGAATCTGCAAGACTGAAATGGGTAACTTCGGTCCTAGATCCATCTGTTAAATTATCAAGTTCAGCAAGGGCACTGCTACGGCTAGACTCGCTTACAAAGCGCAATATAGACCTCTTGAAGCGATATAAAGATGGTATACCCGCAAGCGACATCCCTTGGAAATATAACCCTCCCACTAAACTTCATATTCTTGGCGACATTGCACGATTTAGAATCTGGTCCCAGCCAGAAATCGCTCTCGATAAATTAGAGGCGTGGGTAAAAAGAAATGATATAGACATGGATGAATGGCCACATGGGCAGACAGCCAGAGCTCTCCTTTACATGGATAGAGGAATGAAGGCTAGTGCGATAAATATAGTTGAGAAGGCAATGAAAAAACACCCTCGTCACCCACACTTGCGAAGATTGGCTATACATTTCGCAGTTGGTGGAGAAATGGAAATGCCGGCCACCGAGAAAACCGGACTAATCTGGGCAGACTCTATGGAAGGAGACTTGGAGAAGAATTGGGAGAATTCACACAATGTAGTAGCATCACCGGACAATACCAGTAAACCAATGAAAATTCATTCGTGGAATGCAAATGCCTGGGTTGCTAGGCGAGAGACTACGGTCAAAAATTTAGGTAAGAAGGGATGGAAGAAGGCGGTGTGGTCGACCCAACCTTATGCTAATTATTTGATAATGACAGGAATAATTACCACTGTTGGCGGGGTTCCTATCGATTTAGGTCTGCCTGGTTGGATTGATTTCAAGGCTTGTGAGAAAGCGAACTTATTCGATTTATAATCACAATAAATTATCCACTAAACCTTCGATATCTTGCGTTTTTCCGCAATATCTGCATCGAAGTTCCAGAGGATCTCGGCTAGTAACTATCAACCTGTGAGGTAATGGCTCTCTTGGATTAATTGTTATGCAGTTCGTGAATGTACATCTAGCAACATTGTGAACTTCATCAGTCAGGTTAATTTCCAGTTTTTCTGCTACTGAATATGCACGGATAATAGCTACAGACGCATCAGGAGCGACCAGAGCCAGGCGGTCCAATTCATTTTGAGTCAATTCTCTATCTTCGACTTTTATGATGTCCTTTCCACCCATTTTCTTAGAGGGTACATTCATTACGAGGGATACAGGATTAGACATGTCTCCCTCGATTCCCAGCATCTTAAGTACAGACAGGGCTTTACCTGCGGGGATATGGTCAATTACTGTTCCATTTCTAATTGCAGTCACTCTTCGCATGTTTGCTTCTTGACTCATAGAACCACCCCCTTTTCTGTAATGTCCTCGGGAACACTCACTCCTAGTAGCCAGCACATGAGTGACATTCGGGCTACGACACCATTGAATGCTTGTTCGAAGTATCTGGCATGCCTTGTTCCATCCACAGATGGATGTATTTCGTCAACTCTTGGCAGTGGGTGCATGATAATCATCTCAGGCTTTGCACCGTCTAAATCGCTTGCATGCAATTTGTAAGCTCCTGCAACCTTGGCGTATTCTTCCTCGTCAGGGAACCTTTCTTTTTGGATTCGAGTCATGTAAATCACGTCAGCCTCGTCGATATTTCCAAGTAAATCATTTGTTTCTTTTACCTCGGCACCGTGTGCTACAAGGTCAGCAACAATCTCTTCAGGCATCTGTAGGCTTTCTGGAGAGGCAAACGTGACATTACACCCAAAACGAACTAGTGCATGTGAAAGGGAATGCACTGTTCTACCGTATCTTAAATCTCCAGCAAGTACAACATTCAATCCTTCCAATGTTCCATGGGCTTGCCTAATTGTGAACAGGTCTAACATTGTTTGAGTGGGGTGGTGCCCTGCACCGTCTCCACCGTTTAGAATGGGAACCATTGCGCTATCACAAGCGTACTGTGCGGCGCCCTGTCTAGGATGGCGCATTGCAATAATATCCGTATAACCATCAACCATCTGGATCGTATCAAATAGAGTCTCACCTTTTACCACAGATGATGTTTTTACGTCGCCTAGGTTAACAACATCTCCCCCTAACCTCTTCATTGCAGTTTCAAATGACATCCTAGTTCTCGTCGATGGTTCAAAAAATAGGTTACCAAGAATCCTACCTTGGAGAAGAGGCAAGTACATCTCTCCTCTAGCAACGGGTAATAGTTTCTCAGCGTCATCCAAAATCGAAATAATCTCCTCATTTGTTAGGTCATCCATCGTAATTAGCCCGGGCATACAGGTCCCCCTTCCCCGATATATGGGCCAAAGCCGACCATGAACATATTGGCGCGAATATCCGTTTTCTTGATGTGGTATGAATTCCCCCTAGGGAACATGCGAAGAGTTCTGCTTCTCGTTCTTTTGCTGCTGGTGCCAGCGGCATGGGCAGAAGAACCTGCAGCGTGGTTGGTCGAGGTTGAAGACCCGTTTGGTAACCCAATTGAGGGATGTGAAATTGTTCTAAAGGAGCCGTGGACAGGGTCGATAATTGATAATCCCGGAAAAGGAATGTATCAACCGAGTGCTACCTGTGAAGGCTATGTCGTTATGTGGAGTCCTCCGATCCCATCAACACAAACAACAGTCGTTCTTCAAGCACATCCAATAATAGACGACTTGTTCTCTGTGCAGGGTGCGCACACCATGCAGGTGCAGGGTAGCACTTGGCAAGTCCCGGTTAGTGACGGAGCAGTGGATGCGCCGAGTGGCATACCAATTATTCTAATCGGCGATGGTGGGACAGCGATACGTAATAGCGAATCTACAATCTCTATACCTGCTAACTTAACCACGTATTCTTTCACTGGGAACTACTCAGAGAACATCTCAGTAAAAGCAATCCATTTGTCTTCAGGAATGGTGGTAGAATGGCATGAAGAGAATTTGACCGTAGGCGAGTACGGTGGAGGATGGATCGCCAGAGTTTACAACAAGGCAGTACCTGTTGGTATCTCAACTTGGCCACCTACGGATCAATGGGTTTCAGAACAAGTAAATTCAACAAAAATTTCTGGATTATCAAAAATTGAGTTCACATCTGGATTGGAGCCTAATCAGAACATAACAGGTATGTGGTCGGCCGAGCACGTTTTCAACAATGGGTTAGGTTTACCATTTATCCCAGGGGTATCTGCAGGGATTGAAAGTCAAATTAACCGGTATCTAGATGGGAGTGTGGCAAATTTAAATGCGCTCATTGAGACAATATACTACCACAATGGAAAACACGCGTTGTGCTGTCTAATAGATGATAAAGAAGTCAAGTTTTTTAATTTCAATATCAACTCGAATATAGAAATTAACTCAGGTTATTGGGGTTGGACTGAGCAAGCAACGATTTCTGCCGAACGTTCCAGTATCAATCTCATGAGATTCGAAGTGCCATTCCAGAACGATATAAGGCAGACTACGCCATTGACAATATCTACTAATGGCGAATGGCAATACCTTTCAAGTCCATTAGGCGATTGGATTGCGGGAACTCCAGATAATTTCACCCTCATCAGAGACGACACATCTATTTCAGGATATTACACTATAACACTGGGTAAGAATAGCCCTCCAGTAGTGTCTTTATCTGAGGCAAACGCCTTGCCTTGGAATAATGTATCATATGATTTTCAACCCGAAATAATCGACGCACCATTATCGGTTCACACGTGTGATTGGAACATTTCGGGGATAAGTCAGAACTTGGGTATCAATCTATCAGCTTTTGATAAGGGTTCACTGCTTCCAATTTCGGTAGTTTGTGAGGACGAGGGTGGATTGACCGGTTCATATTCTACTAGTCTTGTTCTAGATGGCTCTCCGCCAACTATAAACTCAAGTAACGATATTCACGAAATCTCACCAGGGTTCTTTGAATGGTATTTGGATGTAAGTGATGACCACGATGATAGTTTGGAGGTTTATTGGACGAGCAACAAATCAGAAGGCTGGTGGTATGAGGGTCAGTTCCTGCAAACCTCTTTCAACCCAGACTATAATCTAAATTCAATTAATGATAATATTACGGAACGCCACAAGCAGAGGAATCCCATCGAATACTGGCTAGCAGCAAATGTTAGTGATGATGTCGGCCAGGTCACTTATGGTAATTGGACGGTAAAACTCCTCGACAAATCAGGCCCTGTAATTATTGGCACGCTCGAGTCAAGAGGGGATGATGGAGAGTGGAAAGAACAAACCTCGATCACTCGGCCAGGAGACGAATTGAGGCTAAATTTAACGGCTAGTTTTGACGACCACAATTCAATTGAGAAAATTAGTTTTCAAATTGAAAAATCATGGTCCAGTAATTCAGTGACTGAAACCCCAATTTCGTCCTTTTCACACTGGAGCCAAGTGCAATATATCACCCTGCCTGAATTAGAAGTTGGTTCTCATCAACTATCTGTGGTAGGAACAGACGAATCCGGGAATCATGGCGGAAGTACATTCTCAATTGCAGTCGCACCACCGATTGAAAGAAACTTAGAGATAATCGATATTTCTCTTGCGACTAACGACATAGAACCAGGCGAGAATCAATTTATGATAACAGTACAGAATAATGGAGCTAGTACGACGGAGTTTATTTTGTGTAGTGGGAATGATTGTGTTGATTCTATAGTAGGCCCTTCGACTTACATGCAAACGTCCACTACAATAGTAATGATGAAAGTCGACATGGATTGGTTCGAAACCTTTAGTGTAGAATTGTCTTATCTTGATGATTCAAACAAGACAGTAGTCAAACATTCTACAACCGAATTCAATACAGGTGCAGGCATTGGCGGTTTGGAATTGTCAATAGCGGTAGTTCTCGGAGTCATCGGAATTATGTTAATTAGGTCACGCAACCAACCGAGAT
>Ga0163110_10001610_pt1 | contig 11519 bp, 13 predicted proteins | sample CRUFie1St17metaG_FD_108703 | JGI IMG/M metagenome (GOLD analysis project Ga0163110, IMG submission 108703) | Marine microbial communities from the Costa Rica Dome - CRUD Field 142mm St17 metaG | ecosystem: Environmental > Aquatic > Marine > Oceanic > Photic zone | place: Costa Rica: the Eastern...
GTGGGACCACTTGTAATATTGCCACAACGGTTGCCAACACTGCACCAGCACCGATCACAAACTTGGCATTCACTTCTACTTTCTTCTGTAGTGTGGATACTCTTTGATGGATCAGTTCGTTATCTTTTTCCTGTCTATCCTTCATCTCTTGGAGCATACCAAGAATAAGTTTGTCGGATCTTTCGCCTTCATCCAACCTATTCTCATGACGCTCCAAGATAATAGCAATTTTGTTGCTGTTATCTGAGATAGTTCCTACTGCTTTTTCGAGTTTGTCGAGCATCTCTTTGGAGAGATCTTCATAAATGTTGAGTTTTGATTCTAAGACTGCTAATTTACCAAGACCCCACGCCATTAGACATTTCTCACTGCGAAGTCAAGTGCTGACTGATAAGTCGATGCATCTTTGTTTAGCATATAACGGAACTGCTGTTGCTTGGGTTCATCCAACTGTGCATAGCACGCAGCAATACGCTTGGCAGAGAAGTTGTCTAGGTTCTGGGAGGTTCCATCAGAAAAATCAATCTTTGCGAAGGAAGATTCGCCAGTAGGATTGAGTTCCTGGGTTGCAACCTGGAGTGCAACTTCTAGTGCGTCAGTGTTTTCATGAATCATAGTGTCACCTGTCATTTCAAAAGAGTTTTTCTGGACTTTTTTCTGCTGCTCGCCTGCTTTCTTTTTGAAGTCAGACAAACGTGCTTTCATCAGAACGTCCATTTCTGATGTCTTGGACTGCATTTTTTCTTTTGCTTCCTTCTTTTTCTTCTGCATATCCTTCTGGCGATTTAGTTTCTTGCCTTGCTGGATCTGCTTCTGTGCTCTCTCAGTTTCCGAGGGCACTGCTTCAGAAATAGTTTGGGTTTCTAGTTCTTCTTTCATTTTCTTTCGGTTAGTGATACGGGAGAGCATTGATTTAGCACCCTTAGTTCTGCCATCAACTTTATCTGCCTTGCCTTTATATGTTCTGCGCTTCTTTGTGTTGACAAATACAAACGCAGGTGGCATTGAGAGACCTGATCCGTCTCCTGCCATCATTTCATTCAGATTAGATTCAGTTGACTCAGACATTCTTGATCTACGTTGTTGTTTAAACTATCGGGTAATCTTTCTAAGAAAAGCATAAATGCTTTGAGATAATTCCAATGCGTCGCCTCTGTCTTATAGAAAAGCAGAGGCGTTGCAGCGTCACCAAATACATTATACATTACAATAATATGATTTAAGATCAGGTGAGTTTTTAGTTCACCACTTGTTTCATATCGTTTGAATAAACGTTTGATGTATCTGATTCTATTTAGATCCTCCTCAAAGTCACTATAGGTAACAGACTGAGGATTATTATAATTTTGAATAGCAAAGAACATCCAGTTTTCTGGAGTCAATTCATTAATAAACATTTATCACGCAGTAGTTACAACAGCAGTGTCGGAGATTTTCTCGGTAGCACCGTTGGTGGAGTTGATCTTGACGCGGTAGGAACCAGCATCAGTGTCAGCATAGGTAGCAATATCGAATGTAGTGCTTGTAGCACCAGAGATATTCTTCCAGGAACGACCAGACTTCTTCTGCCACTGATAGGTGAGGACGGAAGCATCGCCAGGTGGAGTAGCGGTAGCAGCGAGGACCAGCGATAGAGAAGCACCAACAGCAACAGCAGTATCTGCTGGTTGTGTCTGGATGTCGATCAATACACTGAGGTCTGCTGCTGCAGCATCGTCTGCCTGAGTCTCGTTAGCGTTGGTATCAGGACCAGCGATAGTTACCAGCATCTCTGCCTTATGGCGAGTGTTACCTTCCGTATCAGTATACGTGAAGTAGGACCACCAACCAGGAGCATTCAAACCACGAGCTTTGTTCTCGGGAAGTGCTGCTTCTGTATTGTCAATGAATAGAACTTGTTTTGCTTGGGACGATGGCGACACTCCACGACCAGCTTTGGTCTTGTTAGCATTGCTGTCCGTTCTTCCGTATAAGGACATTGGATCTCCGATAGACTATTTTATTCTCATATTATTTATAAAAAAAGGGGACTAATGTCCCCTGGTGTCACTCAGATGCTTCCTCTTCTCTTGCAAGAATTGCCTTCTCGACAACCGCAAGGAGTTCATCATCCATAGTGGTTTTGGTTAGTGTGACTGCTTTGCGTAGAATAACTAGGCAGAGTTCAACCAGTTTCTCACCAAGTTCCTCGTTCTCGGGGATCCTAGCGACGGCATCACTTACAATTTTGGATGCCAATGGGAGTAGGAAAGATAGCATGATCTTAGGACAAAGGTCTGAGCTTATTTATCCTTCTTCATTTTTTTGCCAGCAGTTGGTTTGGGATCTGGTTCGCCGTCATCTAGTTCAGGCATGATCTCAACCACTGGCTTCTTTACTTTTTTTCTGCTTCCTCCTTCATGCCTTTCTTCTTGGCACCGATGATCTTGGAGACCTTCTTACGACGTGCTAGGAGATACTTGTCAGACTTATCGTGATCACCATCGTTGTCGATGTCCTTGTCTTCCTTACCAACGGGATCGAGTTTCTTCTTCTCGTCGATCTGTTCTTCCTTGACGCAGTTAGGAACAGACTTGCCACCCTTCATCTTGGTGCCCTTTGCCTTGTATCCCTTCCAGCAGGTGCTAGCGCCGACATTCTTACGTGCCTGCTTCATGCTGCCTTCTTCCAGAGTCTCCTCTGCTTCAAAGACATACTCAACACCATCAAGTTCAAACGATACTGCTTCCTTCTTAGCGGTCTTAGCAGACTTCTTGAATGCATCCTTATCAGGGTAAGCATCGCTGCCTGGTTTAGCAGGAGTGCCACCTCTCTTTCTCTTAGCATGAATATTTGCATAGAGACCTTTCTTCTCATCAAGAACTTCAGTCTCTTCTTTCTTCATCTTCTTCATCATCTTCTTATCTTCCGTCTGGCACTTGGAGCACCCTTTGCCTCCGCAATTAGAGCAATCCCCACATGCTTCCTTCGCAACCACCTTCGTGGTGTCGCGAATTTCTGCTCCGTGAGATTGTTTGACACCTGCACCAACACGTAGATTGGTAGCAGGATCAGGAGCACCCGCCATTGCTTTGATATCTTTAGCACCTTCATCACTCTTCTCCTCCTTACCAGAGAGATCGGGGATAGATGTTGAAGCGTCTGCGCCACCTTCACGGGTAGGTTGTTCCTCACCTTGCTTCTGCTCAGCAGGGATACCCTCTTCATGTAGATGCCATCCAAAACCTGCGCCTTGAGTCCACTTACCATAGGACTCAATTAGAGCTCTGGAGAAATCATCATTGTATTTTACGTTAGTCGTTGGCTTCTGACGTTCCATTGGTGAATATACTTCTTTTCCTCTCTTTATTTATAGTATCTGTAACATTGACGTGACGGATGTCCTTAATCCAAGAGCGGAACATGTCACCAGACTCCGCAATGACGATGGCATAGTTACCACCAACACGTTTAATTGTTCCTTTCTCCCCAGTCAATGCAGACATGACACTATCACCTTCTTGAAAGAAGTCGTCTTGTCTTTGCTGCTGCCGTAGTGCTTGCTCTCTAAGTTTCTTGAAGTCTCTCATTTAAAATTAGCAGGCAGATTCTTTCTGATCTCATCCATCATCATTTTACAATCTTTATCATTCATTGATCTAGGAATACCCTGGCGGAATAGTTTGAAGTCGTTAGCATGTGCTGCACGTCTCATCTTTGTGCCAGAGATGGCAAAGGTATCTCCGTCAGCATCTCTGCTTCCTGAAGATTGGATGTCAATACTTCTGAATGAGAAGTCTTTGCCATTGTATTTGTGCAGGAACTGCATAGCACTTACTCTATCAGATCCTACCAAGAATACAACCTCATTATATCCTGCCATCATCAAGTCTTGCATGATAGCAACAGGATCTTTGGGTCCTGAGTATATCATACCACGATGTTCTGGAAACATCAAGTTCATGTAGTGAAGTTTACGATCAGGTTTGAGTGGGTTCTTACCTTTAGTATCAAATGACTGAGAGATGTAGATCCTATAGTCATGCCCATGCTGACTCGCGATGCGTTTCACCCCATCGAAGTTCTCCTTATGTCCTGTAGTAGGTGGTTGGAACCTACCAAAGGTAAAATAGCATTTGATACAATTTAACGCCATTGTTTCTGTAGAGTGAAGTTGTTGTAAGCAAACTCAAGGCGGTTGACAAACTTGATCATACTACCATCCTTGTGAAGAACGTATCCTTCAGGTGTGGTCACCTTGTATCCGTTCTCAGTTTGAACGAATGTCCTGAATTCTTCCAGGTGATCCAGTTTATCTATAACCATTTGCTTAACTATCTGAAACTCTTTATACAATGCAAGCATTGCCTTGAACTTATATACGTTATCAATCAGATAGTTCTCACTCTTGTAGACCAGATTGCACTTCTTCACTCTGTTGGCAGGTGTCTTGATCTTTGCCAACTCCTTCTGCATCTTGGCATCGTAGAAGTTTACCAGAGCATTGATAGTCTCATCGATGTTTCCGATACTACGACGCTCCCTGATCTCAGCATTGAAAAACTGCTTGAGATATGTAGAGATGTGGAACTTCTTGTCACCTGTGTTGCCAAAGTTTTCCACAAGGTCATCCAAGAATGGTCCACAGACCTTACACATGCGTTCAATCTTGCTGATAGAGTTATCAAATCTCTGCATTTCTGCCCTGCTGAACCCAACCCTATGCATAGGAGTGTCATTCTTGACAACCAAAGCATCCTTAGATCCTTCTACTTTAGCACCAGCTCTTGCTTGCATCGTAGGAATGTCATCTCCAGTGTAGTGGGTATGAAATACCACACCAATCATAGACTGTGCTGCTGCTCTACCAATAGGATGATCTACAGGGATAGCATAGGTGATAGTGTTAGGTCTGAATGTGTATAACTGCTCTCCATTAATAGTTTCTTTCTTCAGTGTGCTTTTAGTGTAGAGCAAATCTCCTTGCACCACACCATCAATGCCAAGATCAGAAAAATAAAGTAGAGCAAACTTCAATTTCTCTGCGAGGTCTCCTTCATAATACTGATCAACATCCTCAGGACCATAACAGATCTTAGGTTCTGTCTTAGCAAACACAGACTTGGTGCCAACAAAGAACATGCCAGTCATAGGATCTGTGCCACAGATAAGAGAGGGAGCACCATCCCATTTGGTTTGCATGAAACCACTGCTCTCCTGGTGACCCAGCATGTTGCGAAGTTCTTTCAAGAATGATACTGATGCCATGCATCCTTCGACGCCGTAGTTCAGCATCTCATCTTCAAGGTGTTCTAAGTGTTTTAGTTGAGTTACGTTTGCCATTAGTTCTTCTTGAAGTAATCTCCGTTAGTATGAGTAGGATAGACACCACCACTCTTGCTTCTGATATTGAAACTAAAGTCATAACTTTGCGTTTCAAAGATCATGTTGATTCTCTTCGCTTTACCATTAGCACCACCATACTGCAACGTAACTTTGTTTCCTACTAGTCTTGATGCTTTAGACAAGTAGTTACTATTGATTTGATAGAAGTGGAACTTGCCACCATCATAGTGTGTCATCCAATATCCTTCACCAACACCACTAGCAATAAGATCTTCTAGTGCAGATTTCTGTGATGATGTAAGAGTTGTTTGTCTGATGTGATCACGAACGGTTGCATTTGCTGCATCCTTTCCTTGATACTTTTGAAACACATCCAAGAAGTCTGCATAGTTAATGCCAAACATGTCAAGGTATTTCATACCAGCATCAGGGATGTTTCCTTGTCTCAGATCTACTTCTGGGAATAGTTTTAGATTGTTCTTACCAGTTCCAGCGACACCACAATTAAAGAACGACAGTGTGTCACCATACTTTACCGAGAGATAAGCGTCACTCTTCTCACACTTGAGGACGATATCAGCAACCTTCTCTCCGATATTAGTTGTAGTAGTTCCACCTCCAACCGAGATGACTACGTTATTATTTTTCAATACCAGTGGTCTCTTAGTATCAGACTCACCAGTAGCAATTACTTCTAAGATGGGACCATGCTTCTCCTGCACCTCAGTCGTTATAGTCTTGACATGATCTGCCCACCTTGTTACAGGTTTTCCTTCTTTCCAATCTTGTAGAGCTTTAGCAAGTGACTTCTCATACTCTGTTCCGAAGTTTTGTTTGGTTGTGTTAGGTCCTCTACCACCAAACTCTTCTGTCTTTTCAAAGTCACTGAGATCTAGATAGATGTCTCTGTTTTTTGAATTGATGTGGTTACAGGTAAACTCAATATGATTCTTGCCACGCATACCTGCAAGCATCAATGAATTGAATGCTCTCTTAGCAGCATTCATTCTTGCTTTACCAGCACCTCCTCTCATGTCGGCAAAGTCAAAGTAGTTTGATACTACCTTAGTTTTCTTGCCGACCTTTGTTTGTCTAGTTATTTCAAAACCACCGAGTTCAATAATACCTTCGGAAGTTTTGAATCGGTTTTCTTTTCCAAGTTGCGACAGAGCTTTGTTAAACAGAACATCAGTTCTGTCACGATACTTAGTTCCCTTTCGTGCAAAGTCCGAAGGTTTCATTCGCCATCCGAGTCTACAGAACTATTTAGATACTCTTTTTCAGTCTGGTAGGGATGTTTCTTACCAGACCAGATCTCATAACCTTCGATAACATCTGGGATCAACCACTGGTCAACACGGTAGCAGTATTGCCAATTGACTGGTTGAATACAATTCATCACAACCACTTGGAAGAATGCTACCGTGTGGATCCACAATGACTGCATTAGTATGATGCGTCTTCGTCTCTGTTCACTTCACACTCTTCATACTCTTGCTTGGTAGCATCATAGAGGAGGTCAAAGTCCTCCTCTGTCAAAGAATGTGTGACGACACCATTGTCATCGTAGATGTGATACATCTTATCGGTCGCCTGCTGCTCTGTTCTCGCTTTTGAAGACATCGAACTCTCCTCCTGGGTAACGTTTCTCTAGTTTCTTCACGTTGGTTGCAATGACTTCATCAAAGCTGATGCCCAAAGCCATTGTTGCCTGAGCGACATACCATAGAATATCACCCAACTCAATAATAAGATGCTCACGGTTGTCCTCGTTCCAGGGTTTTCCTTGGAAAACCATCTTCTTAATGATCTCAAGGAACTCACCACCCTCAGCATTAATTCCAACACCAGAAGTAAGAAGTCTCTCAATATTGGCACCTTGTCGATCAAGATCACCGATACGGTCAGCGAAATCAACAAAGTTTGTAGAAGCATCTGAAGTAACTGCTGATACAAATTCTTGATAGCGTTCAAAATTAACCTTGGACATGTTAGATAATAAAAGAATTGAATTTATTGATGCGACTTTGACGATCTGAAATGTCATCAAATGATTCAGTCGGATCGTCTGGATCAATAAGAGCATCTACTGATGACTCCTCTTGAACATTATACAACTTCATCTTAGATCTGTCAATTCCCACCGTGAACTTACGGAAGGTTGTCATATCATTGTAACGGTTCTTAAGTTGCTTGACCATGATGCGACCTGACTGTTCTAACTCCTCATTTGATATGAGAGCGAACATCAAATCAGCAGTAGCAGGTAGACCAAAAGACTCAGAAGTATCAGTGAGTTCAACATCTGAGTTACCGTAACCAGAACGAGTTGTTTGTGTTGCTGAGATGATGGGGACATCATGCTCACATGCGAGTCCACGAAGTTCTTCAGCGATTGCTTTTACATACGTATAGGAGTTCACAATGTGACCCTTGTATCTTGAACTCGCACAAATATTTAGATAGTCGATGAAGATGATGTCGGGTTTGAAAGACTTCTTCAACGATAGTTCATTGAGGAGCGACTTAAAGTGACCAACATGTGCAGAAGCGGTAGGGTATTCCTTAATGATGAGGCGACCTTGCGTTTTTCTACCAATCTCAGATACTCGCGAAGTGAATATCTGCTCGGGTAGTGCAGTGATGTCCCGTATGTTGACATTGAGGAGATTCGCGTCAATTCTTTCTGCAATCTTCTCCTCAGACATTTCACACGTAACATACAAAACGTTCTTACCTTGGGTAAGAGCAGCAGCGGCGCAATGACACATAAACAAAGACTTGCCAACACCAGTTCCAGCCAGAGCAATGTTAAGCGTCTTGTTTGGTAGACCACCCTTCGTGATGGTGTTGAATTTCTCCAAGTCGAACGGGATCTTCTCTTCATCTTTGTGATAGAACTCATAACGTTCAGTTACATTACCAACATAATCGTGTCCTACATTCTCGTCGAACGATACTGCCAGGGCTTCTTGTAGGATACTAGGGATCGAATCTTTCGAGAGTTTCTGATCGCCTCCATCTGCGACTTTGATCGATAGCAGTAGGGCGTTGTAGATTGCACGGTCTTGGCACCACTTCTCTGTCTGATCTGTAAGCCACTCAGTGTCAACATACTCATCACCAAACGCTTTGATCTTCTCAACAGCATTCTGATAAGTCTCTTCAGTAAGATCATTTCGGTTCTGCAGTTGTAGGATTAAAACTTCGGACGTAGGCATCTTGTCATACTTGCCAGAGAAGTCGTCAATCTCTTCGTAGACGACTTTCTCTGCAATGTCTTCAAAGTATTCTGCCTTCAGAAAAGGAACTACTTTACGATAGAACTCCTCACTATAAACGAGGTTTCTAAGGATAGTAAGTTCAATCTTCTCCGTCATCATCTGCTGCTCCATATAAGAATTCTTTCTGTGCTTGCTGGTCCAGAGCGTCTAAGACTTCAGGGGTGAAGTATTCATCTGGATTGGCGAGGATCTGTTTGCCATAGATTTTCTTGCCATCGATTTCATAACGACCAGCACGGTTTGCCCAGAGACCAGCACGTTCTCCCAACTCTAGCATACCATAGTAGCGTTCTAGACCACGCTCATCAAAGAAGAGACGTGTCTCTACCTTCGATCCTTCACGGGTCAGACGAGACTTCTTAGCCTCGCATTTGATAATGTTTCCGATGAGAGTCGTTCCATCTTTTTCTTTTTTCTTTCCGAGATAAACGATTGTAGAGGCGGAATATTTGAGACCACTTCCTCCTCCCATTTCTTTTGTAGGAACGTAAGCGCCGACGACATCATAGGTGTGATTGGTAACGATCATTGGTATGTTAGCCTTGCCGATCTTCAATGTCAAGATGCGGAACACAGATTTAACCAGTTGTGCTTTTGTCATATCGCGGACGTTCTTGTCGTCCGAAGCATCCTGGACTTCTTTGTTGGTGGCGAGCATACCAAGAGAGTCTAGCACAAACATCAGGGGTTTGCGTTCGTCTTTGTGCTGTTCCATATATTTGTCAACGATGCGAACAGACGTGGTTCTGAACTCTTCGATCGTGTTGACAGGCATGATGACCATGCGACTGGAATCGATACCACGACTCTCAATCATCTGCTTACTAATGGCAGACTCAGTTTCAAAATAAATGACTCCAGCGTCAGGATCAAGATCAAGGAAGTTACGAACGACGCTGAGACAAAAGAAAGTCTTGCCCGTGCCTGATTCTCCTGCCAGGGCAGTGATTTTGTTGGAAGGAATGCCTCCGTAAATCGAACCAGACACCAAGGCGTTAAAGATATAACTCCCAGTATCAACAAAAGATTCAACATCGCCAGCAGCGATCCCTTCACTAGCAAAACTAGCAAACTCATTCTTACTGTCCTTGACTACACTGTCTAAAAATCCCATGATAACCTCAGAAAAAACTTAGTAGAGAAACCTTCTTCTCATAATTCCAACCTATACATTCTAGCACGTTCTTGAGTGGTTCCAAGAACGACTTCTCAAATTGCTTTTGATAGTCAATGTATTTGTCAACATTGAACTCTTTAGGAATGTCACTAAAGAATGAGACACAGTTCTCTTGAAGTGGGTTGGGAGACTTCAAGTAGATGAACTTGATCTTCTCACCCTCCTGGATGATAGGATACTTGTTAGTGATCTTGTTCTTGCGAACGTGCCAGTTATAAAGTAATGATCCTCTCACATGGATGGGTGTTCCTTTCTTGTAGATGTCATGGTTGTCTTTGTATTTGCTCAGACCATTACATCCACGGGGGAAGGCAATGTTTACATAGTCTTGTTTGCGAGTGTCTTGCTTGACAAATTCAATGTAATCAATCAGGTCAGTATTTGTTTTGGTTAGGATGATCTTGAATGCTTCAAGCAGTTTGTCTCTGTAATATTGTGGTGTGGATGAACGGGCGGTCTCAAGTCCCATGATCTTCATCTTGGGTTCCTTGTATTGCACACCTTCACTGTTCCACACGTTCAGGATGTAACGCTTCTTCGCAGTCCAGATGCCACGGTTGGCGATGTTCTCGCGCTTCATGACCATCTTCTGCTGGTATGCGTTCATGTAAAGGGCGAGCTCTTGGTAAGAACTTTCAATATACTTTTCAAGTTCCATCTGACACACCTTATCAAGGAACGCGACAATTCCTTCATCAGTCTTCTCTCGTGTCGCGTATACAGTTTCAACCAGAGGACCCAGGTTAAGGTAGATAGAGTCAGTGTCAGAAGCAATAACGTAATCAACATTGTTAGTCTTCAGAATCTTGTTTAGTTTGTCATTCATCTTGTTCTCAATCCATCGGATCGAGAGTTGACCAGATAGCGTGATCGCCTCAGCAATCTCTAGTCGGAAGTATCGGAAGTGTTCGTTGCCGATAGCACCATAAGCAGAGTTGAGGGAGATCTTCTTTGCCATCTGAATGTTGTTACAGCGAGCAATCTCTTTCTTCAACTCAATCGTGGGAGTCTCTTCGTATTGTTGCTTTGCCTTGAGCATACGCTTCTTGAAGATGACTCGTTCATCATACATCTTCTGCATCATCATAGGCAGGAACCCTTGCTCCTCGTTCTTGTAGAGCGTTCCGTTAGCAGCGAGACATTTGCTGAGATCAGATGTGTCTATCTCTTTCTCAAGCAACTTGTCCACAGTTGCTGTAGGGTGTCTGTTTGGGAGCAGGGTCTCTGGTGAGAGATTATACTGCATGATAAGGTGAGGGTAAAGACTGTTAAGGTCAAAACTGACAACCCAGTCATAAAATCCTGGCTTAGGTTCCTTAACGTATGCTCCTGCATATTTGGCATCTTTCCTTGCTTCTTTCTTGGGAGGGATGGCAATTTTACGCTTCAGTAGTTCGACATATATGTAGTTGTCCCACATACGAACCTGCGAGAATACATCCTCAAAATTTACCTTAGCATCGTATGCCATGGTGAATGCAAGTTCTAGCAGTTTCATCTTGTCATCCAACTGGTCAACCAGGCGAACGTCAATGATGTTGTAGTCTACGAACTTCTTCCAGTTCTTTGTATAGAACTCCTTGAAAGTATCATACTCACTGTGGTCAAGTTTCTTAGCGCCGAGTTCTACTGAACAGATATGATCAAGGCGATAAGATTCTTGGTTGGTGTAAGTAAACTTCCTGTAGAGTTCTAGATAATCGAGACAAGAAATGCCACTGATGTCATAAGCA
>Ga0163110_10001612_pt1 | contig 11516 bp, 11 predicted proteins | sample CRUFie1St17metaG_FD_108703 | JGI IMG/M metagenome (GOLD analysis project Ga0163110, IMG submission 108703) | Marine microbial communities from the Costa Rica Dome - CRUD Field 142mm St17 metaG | ecosystem: Environmental > Aquatic > Marine > Oceanic > Photic zone | place: Costa Rica: the Eastern...
AATGTTGCTCATGAATTTAAAGATTCTAAAAGTGCTAGTTATTGCAATATTGCAAAAGCATTATTTAATCATGATTTCATAAGTGAAATTTATATTGATTTTAATTTTATATCAATAACCATTAGTAAAGAATATAGTTGGGAAAATCACATAATGGAGATTAGAGAATATATCTTATCATTTGTAAGGGATGGAAATGAGATTATTGATCCAAAATTTGACATTGATGACATCAAAGTTGATAAGGTTGATTTTGATAAACTAGATGATATCTCTAAAGAAATTGCAAAATTAATCGATGATCAAATTAAACCTGCTGTAGCATCTGACGGTGGTAATATTCTATTTCAGTCCTATGATTCTGACTCACTTGAAGTAAAGGTTATTTTGCAGGGTGCATGTAGCGGATGTCCATCTTCAACATATACACTTAAGAATGGAATTGAGACTATGCTCAAGGACTATCTTCCTGGAAAAATATCAAATGTGGTAGCTATTAATGGGTGATGTATTTAGTTTGATCTAAATTCTTTCAAATACTTTGGTTCAAAGTATGCTATGTCTTCAAAATCATTTTTTCTGAATTTATCATATGCAAGATTATACATGTTCTTTGAAGATGGCCGTAGAATCTCTGAATTGTATGTGAGTTTATTATTATTTATTAATTTTTTACACTTTATTTGACCATCACCAATAATCAATACTTTATTTTTCTCAGCTAAATCTAAAAAAGAAGTATTAGTTATTATTTCTGGCTTTTCATCTTGAATAATATTTAATTCTCCATCAAAAACACAAGAATATACCTCATTTCTTCTTGCATCCATTGTGGCAATGATCAATCCATCATAATTCACAGTGTTTGCAATTATTTTAAGAGAGGAAATAGAAATTAGTGGAATATCTAAACCAAAACAAAGCCCTTTAGCAGCAGATAAGCCAATCCTTAAGCCTGTGTATGAGCCTGGACCTCTACTAATTGAACAAGCATCTAACTGAGTAAAACTTAATTTATTCTTACTCATTATTTCATCAATGAAAACGTGTAAATTTTCTGAATGTGAATAATTTGGCGAATCTGATTCTATACAATCAATCAACCTATTTTCACATGAAAGTGAAACTGAACAATTCGTTGTAGATGTCTCTATATTTAGTATATAAGACATCTTCGTTTAGTCTAGTGAAATTGGGACACCAAAATAAAATTCTAATACCTTAATTTTAAAAATTAAGTCAAATTTACTTGTTATATAATCCGATTGTGCAGATTCAAATCTCTGTTTCACTTGCGTAAAGTCAAAAGAACTCATTGCGCCTAAATCAAATTTTTCTCTAGCATAGTCATAGGATAGTTTTCTTGATTCTAGAGATTTATTTGACGCTGTGAAAGCTTTCATTGCACCTTGTGCATCTTTATGAGCTTGATTAATAGTGTTCTCTAAATCAAGTTTCTTTTGTAAAAGTTGATTTTCGTTTCTTAATATATTTACCCTGCTTTTATTAACATTAGATCTAACTGAAAAATTATTTAGAACAGGAATTGATAGGCTCAATCCAAAACTTTGCCCTGCATTGTTCTCAAATTGGTCACTAAATGATTTTGCTCCAACTACTTTTGTTGATTGAATGGGTGTTAAGACTCTTTGATTTGTGTTTTCCACGAAACCAATTGGAACATTTTCAAAGTTTCCAGTACCTATTAGTCTGTCACTATATGCAATTCTTGTGCTATACGAATAAAACGCAGAAAGTCTCGGCTGAAGAAAACTTTTGTTGAGTTCCAGATTTTTCTTTGCAATGTCTAAATTTGTTTCAAAGAGTTTTATTTCATTTTTAGTAGATACTGCTACTGCAAAAATCTCCTCTGGTGATTTATCTAAAATATTGGTGATTTTTAATTCATATTCTTCATCAGCAATATCAAAATTTTGAAAATTTTCAATTAAAAGTAATTGAGCTAGAGATATTTTCGAAAGTGCATAACTGTTTTGAGCATCTATTAAATTTTTCTCTACACTAGCTAAATTAGCTTCAAACTCAAAAAGATCACCTCTTGGTATAACACCATTTTCAACTAATTCAGTTGCTCTTTCAACTTCACTTTTAGACAATTCTAGTTGTGATTCTTGTATTTTGATGAATTCCTTATTGAATAGTATCTGTAGATATGAGTTAGCAACTAATAAAGAAATATCCTCTTTCATATTTGCCAACTGAAATTGACTTGAAAGAAGTCTTAGGTTTGCTAAATGTAATTGCTTAATATTTTTTAAACCATTATATACATCGACTCCCAAATTTAAATTCATCGATGAAAATTGAGTTGTAATATTTTCTAACAAACCAGTTGTTATATTTTGATTCAACCCAACATTCCAAGAGTGGTTACTTCCAATATTAATGTTAGGAATAAAATTTCCAATGGCATTTTTCTTATCAATTTCAGAATCAACATAATCTAATTCAGATTGTTTAATTGATATGTTTTCATCAATTGCTCTTTTTACACACATTTCTAGGGTCCATTTTTCCTGTGAAAATGAAATCGAGGAAAGGATTAAAAAAATTAAAAATAAACTCTTTCTCATATTAGTTATCGTATTTGTATTCTTGTTCGTCTAGATCACCTCTTTTTAATGGTTCGGTTTTATTCCAAACTTTTATGTTATCTTTTTCAGTAACACCTCCTAAAACCTCAGCATAAACACCATCAGAAATACCTAATTCAATATCTCTTCTTTCAAATTTTTGACTTGAAGTTTGAATCTCAACATATGATTTTTTAGTTGTGTTATCAAATTGCAATAATGATTCGTTTATTGATAAAATATCTTTTTTAATATTTGTTACAATGGTAGCATTAGCACTATACCCCGCTCTAACTACATATTCATTATCTAAAAAAACATCACCCTCGATTTTGAATTGAATTGCTCCAGCAACCTCAATTCCCTTAGGGGCAATTAGTGTAAGTTTTGCATCATATTCTTTTTCTTCAATTGCACCCAATGATATTTTAAGATCCATCCCAATTTTTAGCTTTCCAACTTCTCCCTCATCAACTCTTCCTTCAAAAATCATTTTATTCAAATCAGCAACTGTAGCAATTGTTGTTCCAGGGTTAAATGTATTTGCCTCAATCGCTTGGTCACCCTCTTTGACGGGAACTTGTAGAACAGTTCCAGAAACTGTGGATCTGACATTAGTATTAGTTAATGCTGATCCACCAACTGATCCAAGTCTAATAATTTGTAAATCTGAAAGTGCGTTTTCTAAATTTTGTTGATCTTGGTTGTACCTTAACTCAATAGAGTTAAAGTCTTGTTCAGATATAACACCTTTGTTAAATAATTTTTTATTTCTTTCAAACTCTTTAGTTGAGTTATTTAAAATTATTCTGGATGTTTTGACCCTTCCCTCAGCACTATTCAAAGCTTGTTCATTTGGAACTACTTTAATTTTAGCTAATAGATCACCTGCAACAACCTCGTCACCTTCCTCCACAAAAATTTGATCAATTATCCCACTTATTTGAGGAACAATATTAACTTCATCCTCTGGAATCACACTTCCAGTAGCAACAATTTTTTCTTCAATAGTTTGTGTAGATAAAGTTGCTGTATCATAAGTTATAGCAGATCTACTATTAGTTTGAATGTAATAAGCCATGGAAAATAAAAATCCAAGTATTAAAACGCCTATTCCTACATATTTTAAATATTTCATATTTATATAATTAAATTATTATTCTTCTCTTAAGGCATCTATTGGTTTAATACTCACAGCTTTTTGTGCTGGTAATGTTCCTATCAATGTGCCTAATATAATCATAAGAGCTAATGCTCCAAAAATAAATCTTAACGGAACTGTTGGGTTTGTGTAAGGAAAATCTGAAAGATTTTCTGTAGCTAAATTGATACCATATAATACCAATGTCCCAAGTATAATCCCAATTATTCCAGAAAGAATTGTTAAAAAAACAGATTCAGTAATTATTTGATTTCTTATTTGAGCTGGGGTTGCTCCTAGTGCTCTTCTAATCCCTATTTCTTTGGTTCTTTCTTTAACTGATATTAATAAAATATTTCCAATTCCAATAACTCCAGCAAGGATTGTTGCAATTCCTACAATAAGTGAGAGAAAAGACAAACCATCAACAAAATTAACTGTATCCTTAAAAACTTTACCAAGATTAAATGCACCCAATGCTTCATCATCTTTAGGGTTTATATCTTTTACATCTTTTAAAACGGCTTTAACTTCCTTTTCAACTTTGACTACATCTACATTGTCGTAAGCAGACATCATAAAAAAGCCTACATTCTCTCCAGTGTTAAATAAATTTTTAAATGTGATGAAAGGAATATATATATCTCCGTCATCTCCAAATCCACCACCTTGAACAAATTTATGTACCCCGATAACTTTAAAGGATATATTATTTATTGCAATATATTTTCCAATAGGATCTTCACTTTGATCAAATAACTCTTCTACTGTTCTTTCTCCAATTACACAGACTTTTCTACCTTGATCCATGTCACTTTGATTAATAAACCTTCCACCGTCAAAAACCTTAGTAGTAGCAATTTTTATATATTCTGGATATTCACCATATATGGCATAGGTTCCTGATTTTGATCCTCTAACTACATTTCCACCTGCAGATCCAAAAACTCCACGTACATTTCTGGGTGCTATGAACTCAATTTCTGGCACTCTTTTTTTTATTATTGCAACATCTGATGTTTTTAATTGAATACCTCGTCTTGCTTTGTACCCAGCGTAAGGCAGGGATGTATATTGACCCCAAATAAACAAACTATTTGAGGAAATTGATGCAAATGCTTTTTCAAATCCATTGTCTAGACCTTTGGCTGCTCCTGCCAAGGTTATGTATATAAATATTCCCCAAAGAACTCCTATCATAGTAATTATTGTCCTAGTTCTATTTTTTTGAATAGAACCAAAAATCTCTTGCCATGTATCTTTTGAAAACAATTCTTTCATTTATTTCGCATTTAGGGCGATTATAGGTTTAATTTTTGAAGCTCTTCTTGCTGGAATATAGCCTGCAATTGCACCAAAAATGATTAACATAATTGTTGCTGTAATAGCAGTATTAAGATCAACATAAGGATCTGTTATATAGTAATCTTTTTCTAAGGTATCACCCAAGCTACTTAAAATACCAACACCTACAAATAATCCAAAGTAACCTGAAATTGTTGTGATAAAAATAGCTTCCTGAAGAACCATAGCAATAATTGACCTTGGGGTTGCACCAATAGCCTTTCTTATCCCAAATTCTTTTGTTCTTTCTTTAACAACAAATACCATAATGTTGGAAATCCCAATTACCCCAGCAAGTAAGGTTCCAATCCCTACAAGTAAAATAATATATGCCAATGCATCAGAAAAATCTTGATTTTCTTTTAAATCTTTTGAAGCGCTTCTTAATCTTATTCCTCTTGGATCACTTGGGTCAATTTTCTTTTTATTTTTTAAGAATGTTTTTAATTTTTTTTCCAATTCCAAAGCACCATCATATCCTATTGATTCATTGTAGGAGAGAATTATTTGATCTACCTCATCTGTACTTTTAAGTATTTTTTGCATCGTAGTATATGGTGCATAAATAGTTCGTTCCTCATTATCACCGGTATCATCTTGAAAAACTCCAACAATTTTCCAAGACCTTCCTCCGCCAGTTAAATATTTACCTATTGCTTTTTCATCACCAAATAGATCTTGTTTAATAAGTCTTCCAATAACAATGTTTTTTTCTCTATTAATAATATCCATTTCATTCAAAAATCTTCCAAACATCATGATAGTCATCTCGTTATATTGATGATGAGGACCTACTCCTCTGATTGTGTAATTATTTGATTTTAATTTATAACCAACTTCACTGCTTATGGTAATTCTTGGTGTTATGCCCTCAATAAAAAAATTAAATTTTTCTGAAATCTCTTGCATATCCTCATTTGTTAGCTCAATTCTTCTGTTGGATTCATATCCTCCAAAAGGTTTTGATGTTCTACCACCACTAATAAAGATTGTATTGAATTTATCATCTTTAAAGTATTCCTTTAAAGTATTTTCAAGACCATTACCAAATCCGAATAAAACAATGAAAATTAATATTCCTAATGCTACAGTAAAACCAGCTAGAAATGTTCTTAATTTATTGTTTTTAATTGTCTCAAATATTTCAATCCAACGGTCTCTATTAAACATTTTAAAGAGCTTTTTTTTGGGTTATTTTTTTATCTTCAACTATGACACCATCTTTTAATCTCACTATCCTTTTGCACATTCGCGCTATATCTTCTTCATGAGTTACAACTAAAATAGTCTTACCTTTTTTGTTTATTTTTTGTATCAAGTCCATTACCTCTTTCGATGTTTTAGAGTCAAGTGCACCTGTTAACTCATCAGCAAGTAATACTTTAGGCTCAGCAACCATAGCTCTGGCAACTGCAACTCTCTGCTTTTGACCACCTGATAATTCATTTGGCATATGAGTAGCCCAATTTTTCAGACCAACATCATCAAGATATTTTAATGCTTTAGCTTCCCTAGTTTTTCTGTCAACACCTTGATAATATAAAGGTAAAATAACATTTTCAAGAGCAGTTTTATAATTTATCAAGTTAAAAGATTGAAAAATAAAGCCAAGAAATTTATTTCTATAATTAGCAGCTTTTGTTTCATCCATATCCTTAATTACAACATTATCAAGTTCATATGATCCAGTATCATAATTGTCTAACATTCCAATAATATTTAGCAGTGTGGATTTACCAGATCCAGAGGAGCCCATGATAGCTACAAGCTCTCCCTCGTTTACTTCAAAATCAATTCCCTTTAGAACGTGCAGAGAATTTGAGCCCATTTTGTAGGACTTATGTAGGTTTTTTATATTAATCATATCTGTTAGTTGTCCTCATATTTACATCAATAAATGTGCCCAAAGTCTCATATGTTAATGAGGTTATTCAAAACTTCCATAACCACAATCAAAACAATAAGAAACTACATATCTGTCTTTTTCAGACAGGAATATCCTTTTCAAGCCGCTAATTTCGTTCAATAAACTTTGAACCTGAATAGGAAGTATATCTTCCAATGAGCTTAAATAATCATCAAATTCAACTTCGCTGTTATAAGAGAATGTTTTATAGTCTTCTAGTTCAAGTTTTGAAACCATGGAATCAATAGCATCATCCAAAGAACCCAATTTATCAACTAAACCTAATTCTAGAGCTGTGTCACCTCTCCAGATTCTGCCACCAGCAAAATTAAGAACCTCAGAAAAATCCAATTTTCTATTATCTGCAACCTTAGTGACAAAATTTTTATAAATGTTTTCTGTATTTTCTCTGAATTGCTTATTGAGATCTTCATTCATCCCTCTACCAAGATCATAAATATCACCAGCTTTTGTCATGCTTACACCATCATTATTAAATCCCGCCCATTTTTCTAATGGAGAAATATCTTGAATAATGCTGTAGACACCAATTGAACCAGTTAAAGTAGTTTCTTCAGCCCAAATTTCTTCTGATGTAGTAGTTACCCAAACCCCACCAGAGGCTGCTATATCACCCATAGATGTTATTACTGGTCTTCCAGTAGATTGAAATTCCTCTAAAGCATTTGTAATCATTGAGGAAGCATAAACATCTCCTCCAGGACTATTAACCCTTAAGATTATACCCTTTACATTTTTATCATCTCTTGCTTTATTAATATTTTTTACAATACCTCCTGATCCGGCGGTATTAAAACCTATGTTGCCAGTTACAATAGCTCCTTCAACATGAATAATAGCAATTTTGTTTTTTTCTTGAACCTTTTTTTGTTTATAGTCTACATCATCATCTTTTAGAGTAGAGAGATATTCTTTTCCAGAAATTCCCTCAGGACGTTTATACTTCTCTTTTTCTCCTTGATCTTTCTCTTCTTCATCTTCTTTCTTCTCATCGCCATATTTTTCAATAAGATAGTTTCTTATCTCTTGCTTTGACATTAGTTTGTCAACAAGGCCGATTGCAAGAGCTGCTTCATTGTCGTTACCACCATTCTTAGAGACTAGTAAATGGTAATTGTCTCCGACATATTGAATTTTTCCTGCTTCGAAACCCCTTCCAGCTTCTATTTTAGTTTTATATTTTTCCCAAACTGGAGTTACAAACTCTAACCAAGCCAACTTGTCTGTTTCAGACATATCGTTTCTTGTATATCCCTCAGGTCCAGATTTAAAATCGCCGGCAGCATATACATTTACGTTAATTTTAATGTTTTTAAAAAAATCTTTTTGATATTGCCTTACTCTACTGAACCCAAACGGCCGAACTGAGCCATAGGAATCCCTTTCTAGAATTATTTCATTTGCTTGTGATGCAAGTAGATATCCAGTTGTTCCTAGGCCGCTTGTATAAGCAACAATCTCTTTGCCGTTTTCTCTTGCTTCATGTAGAGCATCTGCTATTTTTAAAGCAGAAGTGTAATAAGCCCTCAAGCCATCAACATCAAGATAAATAGCCTTAAGATTGTCGTCTCTACCAGCACTATTAATAATCTTTAAAACATCTTCTAACTCAATCTGATTAGTAGAACTTCCAAAAAACTCAAATTCTTCAAAAGGATTATCTCTTGTGATCGCCTTGTCGACAATCACTCCTTTAGGCTCCAAGTATAATATCTTATTTTCAGTTTCAACTTTATCAGATTCGAATAAAGACAAAAGACTGGAAAAAATACCAACCATTATTAGCATTAAAAAAAGAAACGTAACAGAATTAACAACACCCTTTCTAAATTTTACAAGTATATTATCTAAAAATGTGATCATGTTTTTAAACTTTATTTTTAAATTATTCATAGTATTTACTTAATTTTTATTTATAAGATATTAATTGTTTGTAAAACTCTTTAAATGATTTTTTTCCTTTTTTTGTTATAGAATAATCAGTTGTAGGATAGCTTTCAAGAAAGTATTTTTCAATTTTAATTAATCTAGCTTCATGTAATTTCTTTAATTGAGTACTTAAATTTCCTTTTGTAGAGTCAGTGATTTCTAGTAGTTTCTTAAAAGTACAAGTCTCAACTGTCATTAGAAAAGATATTGTTTTAAGCCTTATCGGATTAAATAATAATTTTTCAATCTCCTTGTTCATCTTCCTAATGATAATTTTATTATGAATTATCAGATTTGTGTAAATAAAGTGATAAACCTGGAATTAATAAACCAAAACAAATTCCAATAGTATTAACTAAAAGCAAGTTTAGATCTGTATTAAAATAAGTATATCCAGTAAAAATTAATAATGCAAACCCTCCAATTGTAATGTTATTAAATTTAATTATTAGCCCAGACATAATTAAGACTACAGCAAGTAGAAATAAAATATCTTGAGTTGGAATTACATTTTGAGATAATGAAATACCAACAATGAAAATCCAACAAAATCCAAAAACTCCCCAGATAATTTTAATGACCCTGTCAAGTTGTGTCTCATAGCCAATCTTAATGCCTGATTTTATATTATAATAGGTTGTGTAAATCATTCCTAGCAATGGAATTGTCACCCAATAAATTGTAGAGGAGTAATTGCTAGATTGAACTATTTGCGGGAAAAAATAATGAAATAAGCTCATGGAAATTATTACAACTCCCCAAAAAACCAAGTTATATCCCAGAGGCTTCAAATTGGTTTTTGTTTGTTTAATAGCATCATTAATATTTTTTAATTGTTCTTCTTTGGTCATAATTTTTTTATTTAAAAAGTTTTCAAATATAAACTAGTTTATTTTATAAACCTAATTTTTAATTTAATTATTAAGGATTGTTTAAACTTTTAAATTTTGGTAAAATTTTGAATATGTAGTCATTATGTATGGGTAGAGAAAAATTAAGCCAATAAATAAAGTAAATACAGTTAAAATAAACCAACCAATAAAACTTAATTGAAGTAAAAATAGTTTCCTCTTATTTCCTTTCATGACATTCCAGCTCATTTTTATTGCTTCACGAGCAGATTTTGTTTTTTGATCAACTATAATGAAATATACCTGTGATAATGCAAGACTGACAATTGTTATTGGAACTAAAACTATTACAATTCCTGAGAAAATTATTGTTCCAATACCTGATTGAAATATAGCAGATGAAAGTTCGGTTATAAATGCTGGATCCATAGTGTATGGACCTTCTGCTGATGCACCATCACCTAAAATGCTAGCTAAATTTCCAATATCACCAATAAACAGTGCTATCCAAATAGTTCCAAATAAAAATAAGACAGGAATAATGATGGCAATAGTAATCAACATAGCTTTTAAACTTAATAGAAAGTTTTCTTTAGACTTAAATGCAAAAAATAAATCTTCGATTTCAGCTTTTTCACCCTTGGAAAATTTTAAAAAATAAAGAGCTGTTCCAAATGCAATTGGTCCAGTAATGGTTAATCTTAATAACTCTCCAATAATAGAGGGGATTAAACTTGCAGCAATATTTACAACAGCGAGAACCAAAGTAGCAGCAATAGCGTTTCCCCAGTTTTCACTTAATAATGAATATGCTTCAGATTTTAATTCAGAAATTGATTTCATAAGAATATTTATATTTCGCAAAAGTAGTCATTTCAATTAAAGTTTAAAAAATACCTATAATCAAAAAGGGTAGTTTAAATATATCTTCAATTTTACATTTGAGAATTTTCGCAATTTTTAATGCTAAGACAGTTGATGGAACGTAGATTCCATTTTCAATTGCGTTTATACTTTTTCTGGAAACATTGGCTTCATTAGAAAGTTCTTGCTGCGTCATTCCACTAGATTTTCTAATTTCCTCTAAATTATTGTTAAGATTTTTGTGATTTCTACCCAAACTTATTTTTTTTCATATTGATCTACAGCGTCTGTAAGTTCTTTACCAGTATTGGGGTATAAGTAACCAGCCATAAAAGTCCCTATTCCAATCAAGAATACCAATGCACCAACCCCTTTCAGAATGTTTCCTAAAGCAAAAACACCTAGGAAATAAAGACCAATACCCACAAAAGTTGTAATAAGCCCATTTCTTCGATAATCAATAGGCTCTTTTTTTCTATCATCAAATATTCTTAAAAGTTCATCTACTTTATCCTTATCCTGAATATTTTTTGATATTTCCAGTACTGTCGCTCTTTTGTTTTTTGCATCGTGGTATAGCCAAAGAAATACAGATAGTGGGATAATAATACCTGTCAACATTCCAAATATAGGAATTAATTCAAATCCACCTGGACCTGAATGTATTCCAAAAATTAGTACTAATTCATTCATAATTTAAGTTTTAAATGTAACGCAAACTTATCATAATTTAGAATGATACGCAAACGTTACATTCTTTTTTTTTGAATTTTAGTTGATTTTAATCAATTCATCTAAAAATTTTCGATCATTAGATAGTCTAGGAATCTTATTTTGACCACCAACCTTGTTTTTACTTTTTAACC
>Ga0163110_10001613_pt1 | contig 11512 bp, 12 predicted proteins | sample CRUFie1St17metaG_FD_108703 | JGI IMG/M metagenome (GOLD analysis project Ga0163110, IMG submission 108703) | Marine microbial communities from the Costa Rica Dome - CRUD Field 142mm St17 metaG | ecosystem: Environmental > Aquatic > Marine > Oceanic > Photic zone | place: Costa Rica: the Eastern...
ATAATTAATTTTAATGTTTCTACGAAGTCTGATTTTAGGAAGAACCTTATGAACGAGATATGCATTTGGACTCGCAAAATCAAAAATAAAGTCTAACGTTTTCATCGTTTTTACTTCTGGCTTAGTGTTTTATAATTAGCTTATTACATAAAATCACAATATTTGACTACAAGAACATTTCTTTAGTATAAAATCATTATTGTAGTCAGTTAAATTTCCGAAGCTTTATTGGTAAAGAGTTCGATGCAGTTTTCTCATTTAAATTTAGATAATTTAAGATTTTCAACTAGAGGAATTCAAGTAAGAGAAGCTAGGAAAATAGCATTTTTTGCCACCACACCATATGGGTTAGCGATTCTGCGATATAAGGAAGTTGGACAACTTTTACGTGATCGTCGGTTAAGACAAGGAAGTCATATCTGGCCAGATAAAAATAATCTTACAGGTTCTTTTGGGAAATTTTGGAAGAGGAGCATCATTGGACAAGAGGGAGATTACCATCGTAAATTACGGAGTATTTTGGTTCCGGCTTTGTCCTCAGATTATATTAGCTCTTTAGAGCCTGAGTTTGAACTTATAGCGAAGAACCTTTGTTCTAAATTAAGTCTTAAAAAGTCGTGTGAGTTCATGGAAGAATTTGCAAAGCCATATGCTGGAAAGGCAATGAGTGCTTTACTTGGTTTAGATGGGAAGCATTGGAAGATGATATCCAATAACGCTTCAGATCTAGGTTTAGCGATGGGTGTTGAGTGTAAAGAGAATGAAATTATTTTTGATAAAGCGTATGAAAGACTTGCGGCACTCTCAATTGAACTGTTGAAAAAAGCCCAGTTAGGCCAAGACAAGACAAGTTTTATTGCGCGACTTTATCTACGAGCCAAAGAGTTTGGTGGTTTAACTGATTTGGAGCTTTCTGATCTGATTGTTATTTCAATATTTGGTGGTGTTGATACTACGAGGTCCCAACTTGGCTTGGGAATGCTTACCTTTATTCAGCATCCCAAAGAATGGGAAAAATTAGAAAGAGATAACTCGTTAGCTGAAAATGCCTTTAATGAGTTAATAAGAGAGCGACCAACTACCACTTGGGTCACTCGTGAAGCAATTGTTGATTTTGAATTTTCTGGTGTTGAGATAAAAAGAGGCACTATACTACATTTATTGGTGCATTCTTCAGCCCGTGATCCGTTAATTGATGATCAAAAAGGGTTTAATATTAGCAAACGGCGAAAAAAACATTTTGGGTTTGGTGGTGGAGCACATCATTGCGTAGGCCATTACATGGCTAAAACAGATTATATTATTGCACTGAAGACTTTGGTGAAAAAGTTTAAAAAGGTTTCATTGGATGGAGAAATATCCTTATTGCCTGATACTGGGAATACAAGTCCAACAAAATTGCCGATCAAATATTTGGTTCAGGGTGACAATTGAACATATTTCTTTCGTACTACGTTATATCTGTTTCGTAGTTTTTATCTCTCCGATTTAGTTGATGTTCTGTTGACGTTAGCTATTGTCATGGTTAAACCGCGTTCTACATATATACCACCAAATTGGGGAGATTTTCATTGAATGAGTTGTTGATGCAGTATTTGCCCATACTTATATTTTTGGGGTTAGCCATAGCGCTTGGTGTAATTTTGATTTTAGCTGCAATTATTGTAGCTGTTAACAATCCAGATTCTGAAAAAACATCAGCTTATGAATGTGGTTTCAATGCTTTTGACGACGCTAGGATGAAATTTGATGTGCGGTTTTACTTGGTGGCCATTTTATTTATTATTTTTGATTTAGAGGTGGCTTTTTTGTTCCCTTGGGCAGTAAGTTTCAAAGATGTTGGTGCTGTAGGATTTTGGTCAATGATGGTTTTCTTGGGTGTTCTGACTATTGGTTTCGCTTACGAGTGGAAGAAAGGAGCGTTGGAATGGGATTGAAAACTGTTTCGAATTCAGCAGGAGTTGACAAAGAGATAGCTGTAAGTGCGTTAAGTAGAGATCTGCAAGATAAGGGGTTTATTGTCACTTCGACTGAAGATGTTATCAATTGGGCTAGGACGGGTTCATTGCATTGGATGACATTTGGCTTAGCGTGTTGTGCAGTGGAGATGATGCATACATCAATGCCGCGCTATGATCTTGAAAGACTCGGCACTGCCCCAAGGGCAAGCCCGCGTCAGTCTGATTTAATGATTGTTGCTGGTACTTTGACAAATAAGATGGCACCAGCTCTAAGAAAGGTGTACGATCAAATGCCTGAACCCAGATATGTTATAAGTATGGGCTCCTGTGCAAACGGCGGGGGTTATTATCACTACAGTTACTCAGTTGTTAGAGGGTGCGATAGGATAGTGCCTGTAGATATTTATGTGCCAGGGTGTCCTCCAACAGCAGAAGCACTTCTGTATGGGATAATGCAACTGCAAAGGAAAATTCGACGAACTGGAACAATTGTAAGATAAGGTTTTCTATGAGTGAGGTCATCGGTGAATTAGGTAGTTTAATAGAGTCGAAACAAGAAGAGTCCGTCTTGTCTACGCAAGTTTGCAATGATGAGTTAGTTATTGAAGCAATTCCAAGTCGGATAGTATCTCTATTAGATTTCCTTAGAACAAATCCAAACTTACAGTTTTCTACATTAATCGACGTGACTGCTGTCGATTATCCCGATCGTGAAAAACGATTTGATGTAGTCTATCACTTGTTATCGATGTATCAAAATCTACGCATAAGAGTTAAGGTATCTATCAAAGATGAAGAACTCATACCGACGATTAGTACGATTCATAAAGCCGCTGATTGGTATGAGCGCGAGGTGTTCGATATGTATGGAATCAAATTTGCGGAGCATCCTGATTTGCGCAGATTACTGACAGATTATGGATTTCAAGGTCACCCTCTAAGAAAAGACTTCCCTACCACAGGTTATTCTGAAGTGAGATATGATGAAGCGCAAAAAGCTGTAATTTATGAACCAGTAAGTCTAACTCAAGAATATCGACAATTCGATTTTATGTCACCTTGGGAAGGAGCTGATTACATCAACTTAGAAGAGGGTGAAGAACTTGATAGTAAAAATTGAACTATCTTTGTGAATTTATTCAACGAATGAAGATTTGAAATTAAACAGCGTAATATTAAAATATAATTAGCGAACGGGCTTAACTAATGTCTCAAGAATTAACAGGTGATAAAAAAGTGGAGGATCAAGTCCGCAATTTTAACATAAATTTTGGACCTCAGCATCCAGCTGCTCATGGGGTATTACGGTTAGTCTTGGAGCTCGATGGTGAAATAGTAGAGAGGTGTGACCCACATATTGGTTTATTACATCGTGGTACTGAAAAACTGATGGAAAGCCGAACTTATCTTCAAAACTTGCCGTATTTTGATCGGTTAGATTATGTGGCGCCGATGAACCAGGAGCATAGTTGGTGCCTGGCGATAGAAAAACTGACAGATACAAAAGTTCCAAAGCGAGCGTCTTTGATACGTGTGCTTTATTGTGAAATCGGTAGAGTATTAAACCATTTATTAAATATTACAACTCAAGCTATGGACGTAGGAGCCTTAACACCGCCTCTGTGGGGATTTGAAGAGCGGGAAAAATTAATGATTTTTTATGAGCGTGCTTGTGGAGCACGATTACATGCTGCGTATTTTAGGCCAGGAGGTGTGCATCAAGATTTACCATTAGAATTGTTGGACGATATTATGGAATGGAGTTTAAATTTTCCAAAAGTATTGGATGATATCGAGAGTTTACTAACCGAGAATCGTATATTCAAACAAAGAAATGTTGATATCGGGGTGGTAAGTGAAAAAGACATACAGGATTGGGGCTTTTCTGGGGTTATGGTTAGGGGTTCAGGCTTCGCCTGGGATTTACGGAAATCACAGCCGTATGAGTGTTATGATGAGTTTGATTTTAAGATACCAATTGGCAAAAATGGGGACTGTTATGACAGATATTTGTGTAGAGTGGCTGAAATGCGTGAGAGTAATAGCATAATACAGCAAGCAATTAAAAAATTAGGCAAGACAGAGGGAGATGTATTGTCTCGTGGTAAATTAACCCCTCCTCCACGAGTTCAAATGAAGAAATCGATGGAGGCTCTAATTCATCATTTTAAGTTATATACTGAAGGATTTCATGTCCCCCATGGAGAGGTGTATGCTCCTGTTGAGGCCCCAAAAGGTGAGTTTGGAGTATATCTTGTCTCAGATGGCTCAAATAAGCCTTATAGAGTCAAATTAAGAGCACCTGGTTTTCCTCATTTAGCTGCGATGGATTACCTATGCAGAGGTCATCAACTTGCAGATGTCTCTGCAATTTTGGGTTCTTTAGATATTGTATTTGGAGAGGTGGATAGATGATTTGTTTTAAGTTCTCGAAGATTGAAATAGCATACAAAATGAGTTTGCGGAGCGTATTTTAATGTTAAGAAGATTACATCATGAGCAGCCCGATTCATTTTCTTTTAATAAAGAAAATCTGATTTGGGCGGGCGAGCAAATAAAGAAATATCCGGAGGGACGTCAAGCCAGCGCGATTATTCCTCTATTGTGGAGAGCTCAAGAGCAAGAAGGTTGGCTAACTCGACCGGCGATAGAGTATGTGTCTGAAATGTTGGATATGGCATTTATCAGAGCTTTAGAGGTTGCATCCTTCTATTTCATGTTTCAACTACATCCTGTTGGTAAAGTGGCCCACATCCAAGTTTGTGGAACTACCTCTTGTATGATATGTGGTGCGGAAGATTTAGCTGAAATCTGCAAAAAGCATATTTCTCCTAACCAACATGAACTGTCCAAAAACGGTAAGCTCAGCTGGGAAGAGGTAGAATGTTTAGGCGCGTGTTCAAACGCTCCGATGGTCCAGATTGGAAAGGATTATTACGAAGATTTAACTCCACCAAAACTATTAAAGATTTTAGAAGAATTTGAAAAAGGTAAGATACCAATTCCAGGGCCTCAAAATGAGCGTTTTGCCGCTGAACCAGCATCAGGTTTAACATCATTGAAGGAATTTAGGAATACAGAGCTGCAAAATAACGCTTCTGTAGACTTAGCTGTAACATTAAAAGACACGATAAACACTACAAAAGAAGTTAGAACGAAATTAGAAAAACATAAAAAGTAGAGTAGATTCAATTTAGGTTTATTTTTGGGTATTATTTTGGATAAAAAAAACAAATCACAAATGAGAATAGCGAGTGCGGTTATAATATTCACTATAGTTGCCTGGATGTTAATAAACTTTTTAGGAAGCCAATTTAATTGGGAGCCAAAATTTGCATTCTTATTTGATTTTTTTGCAATAGCTGCCTTTATTTGGGCGCTTATAGTAATTTTCAGAGTTTGGTTAAATAGAAACCATTTAGAGGAAAACTGATGTTAAGTGACAAGGACAGAATATTCACAAATCTTTATGGTATGAATGATAGGTCATTGAGAGGTGCAATGCAAAGAGGGCATTGGGACAATACTTCTGAGCTAATCAAAAAAGGCCGTGAGTGGATAATAGATGAAATAAAAGCGTCAGGTCTTAGGGGAAGGGGAGGAGCAGGGTTTCCTACTGGACTTAAATGGTCATTCATGCCCAAAGAAAGTGATGGCCGGCCATCATATTTGGTTATTAATGCAGATGAGTCTGAGCCTGGGACTTGTAAAGATAGAGAAATTATGCGTCACGATCCACATACTTTAATTGAGGGCTGTCTGATCGCAGCGTTCTCTATGGGGGCCAACACGGGATATATATACATTCGGGGTGAATTTATTCGAGAAAGAGAAGCGCTGCAAAATGCTATTGATGAAGCATATGAAGCAGGTTTTTTAGGAAAAAATGCTGTTAAGTCGGGCTGGGATTTCGATTTATATTTGCATCATGGTGCAGGCGCTTATATTTGCGGTGAAGAAACTGCTTTGTTAGAAAGTTTAGAAGGTAAAAAAGGCATGCCTAGAATGAAGCCACCATTTCCTGCTGGAGCTGGACTTTACGGTTGCCCTACTACAGTAAATAACGTTGAGTCCATAGCTGTTGTTCCAACAATCTTACGTCGAGGTAGTAGTTGGTTTAAATCATTTGGGCGAGAAAATAATGCTGGAACCAAGCTATTCGCAATATCTGGCCATGTTAACAACCCATGTGTAGTTGAGGAAGCCATGTCAATACCTCTAAAAGAACTTTTAGACAGACATTGTGGCGGAGTAAGAGGGGGCTGGAAAAATTTAAAAGCAGTCATTCCTGGAGGTTCTTCAGTGCCATGCTTGAGGGGCGAAAGCTGCGAAGACGTCATTATGGACTTCGACTATCTAAAAGATCAGCGCTCTGGTTTGGGAACTGCTGCAGTAATAGTTATGGACCAGTCAACTGATATTATAAAAGCTATATGGCGGTTGTCTAAATTTTATAAACATGAAAGCTGTGGACAATGTACGCCGTGCAGGGAAGGTACTGGCTGGATGATGCGAGTTATGGAAAGGCTAGTTAACGGACGTGCCAATGTTGACGAGATTGACATGCTTTTAGATGTTACAAAACAAGTAGAAGGTCATACGATCTGTGCTTTAGGTGATGCAGCTGCTTGGCCTATTCAAGGCTTGATTAGAAATTTTCGAGATGAAATAGAAGATCGATTGAAAACAAAGGATAGTTTATCGAACAGCATTGCTGCAGAATAGATGTTTATAATTGGATAGATAGAAAGGTATTTTAGGTGGTTTGACTTGCGAGTAAGGTATTTAATATTTTTTTTCTGTTTTTATGGTATTTATTCAGTTAGTGCCAAAAATTTGCTTATTAACAACAAGGAGATTTGGCATAGTCTTTTAGAAATAAGTGTAGCTAACAAGGTGAGTGAAGATTGCGATCTGATAAATGCTAGAAAGTTAAAAGGTCTGATGGCTCTTCTTGAAGTTAAAAATGTTGCTAGACAATTGGGTTATTCCGATGACGAAATCAGTGAATTTGTAAACAGTGAAGTTAACAGGAAAAATTTAGCAAAGCAAACGGATAAATTTCTGAAAGATAGTGGTGTTGATTTGAAGTACTCTGATCAAATTTGTAATTTCGGAATAGATGAAATTGAGGAAAATACACAGATTGGTTCACTATTAAGGATTAAAAATTAAAATGGCTGAAACTAAAACAATTATAATTGATAATCAAAAACTTGAAGTTGACCCTGCAATGACTTTACTTCAAGCGTGTGAGGTTGCCTCAGTTGAAGTACCAAGATTTTGTTATCATGAGAGATTATCAATAGCTGGAAATTGTAGGATGTGTTTAGTGGAAGTTGTTGGGGGTCCTCCAAAACCTACTGCTTCTTGTGCAATGCAAGTTCGAGATCTTCGCCCGGGGCCTAATGGTGAGCCTCCAGTAATAAAAACCAAATCTCAGATGGTAAAGAAAGCCCGTGAGGGTGTTATGGAATTTCTGTTGATTAATCATCCTTTGGATTGTCCCATTTGTGATCAAGGTGGAGAGTGTGACCTACAAGATCAAGCGATGGCGTATGGTGTAGACTTTAGCCGTTATAGAGAGGCAAAGAGAGCTACTGATGATTTAAATCTTGGGCCACTTGTTGAGACTCACATGACAAGGTGTATTTCGTGTACTCGGTGTGTCAGATTTACCACTGAAGTTGCGGGCATTACTCAAATGGGCCAAACTGGGCGCGGTGAGGATGCTGAAATTACAAGTTATTTAGGTGAAACATTAAATTCAAATCTTCAAGGTAATATTATCGATTTGTGTCCAGTTGGTGCTCTAACATCAAAACCGTATTCTTTTACAGCCAGACCTTGGGAGTTAAAAAAGACTGAAACTATTGATGTAATGGATGGGATGGGTTCTGCAATCCGTGTTGACACAAAAGGTAGAGAGGTCATGAGGATTTTACCCATTAACCATGATGCTGTAAATGAAGAATGGATCTCAGATAAAACTCGGTTTGTTTGGGATGGATTAAGGCGACAACGTCTGGATAGGCCATATATTCGAGAGAATGGAAGATTGAAAGAGACTTCATGGCCTGAAGCCTTTGAAATGGCTAAATCAAAAATGCAAGATCGTAAAATTTTTGGCTTGGCAGGAGATTTAATCTCGGTAGAGCCAATATATGCATTGAAACAATTAATTGTTGAATTAAACGGAAGCTTTGAGTGTAGATTGGATGGTTCTAAATTGTTTACTGGTTCTCGTGGAGCTTATGCGGGTACTGCGGTTATTGAAGATTTGGATGAAGCAGAGCACATCGTCATTGTTGGAAGTAACCCAAGAGATGAAGCTCCAGTTTTAAATGCGAGAATTAGGAAAGCTTGGCTGAATGGAGCAGAAATTGAATTGATTGGGTCAGAGGTTGACCTAACTTATAGTTATCAGCATTTAGGGGAAAATCGAGTTGCTTTGAAGAAGTTACTCAAGCGCTCTTTAAATTCCAAAGGTAAGGATAGAAAAAGTGTGATCGTTGTTGGAATGGGTGCCATAAACGACGAAGACGGTTACGGAGTTATGTCTTTAATCAAACAAATTGCAGATTCTTTTGATAGTAAAATCCTGATATTGCATACGGCAGCAAGCCGCGTGGGAGCTATGGATATAGGGTTTTGTCATGATGGTGATTGGATTGAAGCATTGCAGGAGTCTGATGTGGTTTATAATCTGGGAGCAGATGAGATAAATATTGCTCCTGGGCCATTTGTGATTTATCAGGGTAGCCATGGTGATCAGGGCGCGCATCGGGCAGATCTGATCCTACCGTCTGCGTCATATACTGAAGAATCTGGCATATTTGTAAATCTTGAGGGAAGGGTTCAATTAGCCCATAGAGCAAATTTTGCGCCGGGTGATGCAAAAGAAAATTGGGCAATTTTGCGAGCTCTATCGAACGAGTTGGGTAAAAAATTACCTTTTGATAGTTTGACAGAATTGAGAAGGAAGCTTTTTGAACAATTTGGTCATCTAAAAAATGTAGGTTTGATATCGGAAAAATCATTTGAGTGTCCAACCAATAAAAAACTAAACTCTGACAACTTTAAAAATATAATAACAGATTTTTATCTGACAAACCCGATTGCACGATCTTCAGAGGTAATGGCAGAGCTTTCTCTAGGCAGTAGGTCTAAAGAAATTAATGTCGCAGCTGAGTAAAAATATTCCAATTTATAGTGTAAGAAATGATAAAAAAAATAATTTAAACAAAAATAATAAAAACTGTGGTGTTCGTAACTCATATGCTATTTATAGCATATAATAAATTCAACAATTAAGCTTGAGGACAATATAATTAATTACTGCTAAGTTTAGATAATATGCACTTGGTCAGTCGTTATTATGGTAATATGATGTACGAATTTTTTACTAACTCTTATTTAGGTATATTTCTTCTCATATTGGGACAATGCTTGGCTGTAATAATTAGTGTTCTGATAAGCTTAGCTTTTTTAATGTACGCAGATCGGAAAATTTGGGCTGCGGTTCAAATGCGAAGGGGCCCCAATGTTGTAGGAGCTTTCGGGTTATTACAAAGTTTTGCCGATTTTTTGAAATATATCGTAAAAGAGGTCGTGATACCAGCTGGAGCAGATAAACCTGTTTTTCTTTTGGCGCCATTGTTAGCATTTATTTTACCAGTGATTTCTTGGGCGGTTATTCCTTTTAATGATGGTTGGGTGATTTCAAATCTAAACGTTGCGATTTTGTATGTCTTTGCCATTGGCTCCTTAGAAGTGTACGGAGTAATAATGGGCGGCTGGGCATCTAATTCAAAATATCCATTCTTGGGATCTTTAAGATCTGCGGCACAGATGATTTCCTATGAAGTGTCGATTGGCTTTATAATTGTCGGGATAATCATATCAACCGGCTCAATGAATTTTGGAGATATTGTGAGAGCTCAAGATGGAAATTTTGGTTTGTTTAACTGGTATTGGCTACCACATTTTCCTATGGTTTTTTTATTTTTTATTTCAGCTTTGGCAGAAACAAACAGACCACCATTTGATTTGCCAGAGGCTGAAGCTGAACTAGTTGCAGGTTACCAAGTTGAGTATTCCTCTACGCCATTTTTACTGTTCATGATAGGTGAACTTATGGCCGTGTGGTTAATGTGTGCATTAATGACTCTACTGTTTTTTGGTGGGTGGTTGTCACCTATACCTGGAATTAGTGATGGTATTTTGTGGTTTATTTTAAAAATGTTTATCGTATTTTTTATGTTTGCCATGGTGAAGGCCATAGTACCAAGGTATCGGTATGACCAACTAATGAGGATTGGCTGGAAAATATTTTTACCATTTTCTTTGGCTTGGGTCGTTATAGTTGGATTATTTGCTCAGTATGGATTATTTGCTGGTACATACTCACGTTGGGTTGTTGGGGGATAAATATGTCAAAAATTGATTATAGGCGAGCTGCAAAATATTTTTTACTTCTCGATTTTTTAAAAGGTTTTAAGTTGGGTTTTAAATATTTTTTTTCACCCAAAAGCACATTAAATTATCCTCATGAAAAAGGTTATCTATCGTCTAGGTTCCGTGGTGAGCATGCTCTTAGAAGATATCCTAATGGTGAAGAACGATGTATTGCTTGCAAGCTTTGTGAAGCTATTTGTCCGGCCCAAGCAATTACAATCGATGCTGAGCCACGTGAAGATGGTAGTAGACGTACCACGCGTTACGATATTGATATGACAAAATGTATATATTGTGGCTTTTGTCAGGAGGCTTGTCCTGTGGATGCTATTGTTGAGGGCCCAAACTTTGAGTTTTCCACTGAGACAAGGGAAGAATTATTTTATGATAAAGCTAAATTACTTGAAAATGGCGATCGTTGGGAGGCAGAGATAGCTCGTAATTTGGAGTTGGATGCGCCATATCGATGATCATTAAATTTAACAAAAAGGGAACAAGGAGACAATTATGGAAATAGCTGCATTAGCATTTTATTTATTTGCAGTTGTAGCAATCATTTCTGCTATCTTTGTAACCTTGTCTCGGCATCCAGTTCATTCAGTATTGTGGCTTATCTTAGCTTTTATAAGCTCTGCTGGATTATTTGTTCTTTTAGGTGCTGAGTTTTTAGCTATGCTTTTAATTATAATATATGTTGGAGCAGTTGCAGTCTTATTTCTGTTCGTAGTGATGATGTTAAACGTCGATTTTGCAGCCTTAAAAGCTGATATGGCAAAGTTTTTGCCTATCGGTCTTTTAATGGGAATAATCATATTGATAGAATTGGGTCTTGTTTTTGGCGATTGGAATTTTGCGAGTAATTCTTCAGAATTACGAGCTGCTGTTACTCCTCCAATAGAAAAAATTCACAATACTCAGGCGCTTGGCCTTCTTATTTACGATGACTTTATCTACTTATTTCAAGCCGCAGGTTTAATTTTGTTAGTCGCGATGATAGGTGCCATCGTTCTGACAATGCGACATAGGAAAAATATAAAAAGGCAAAATGTAATGGAGCAAATGAGTAGGGATCCGTCTAGTGCATTAGAGCTAAA
>Ga0163110_10001614_pt1 | contig 11506 bp, 7 predicted proteins | sample CRUFie1St17metaG_FD_108703 | JGI IMG/M metagenome (GOLD analysis project Ga0163110, IMG submission 108703) | Marine microbial communities from the Costa Rica Dome - CRUD Field 142mm St17 metaG | ecosystem: Environmental > Aquatic > Marine > Oceanic > Photic zone | place: Costa Rica: the Eastern...
ATTACTCCAAAATCGTGCTAATTGGTGGCTTAGATGTTCAACGCTTTAGAGCATTAATGACTGGAGTTGGGTCCATTGCAGCATTCTCAATTTTTGTCGGTAAGATTCCAACACCATTTTCGCCAGATTGGATAGCCTGTATTACGGTTTTAATCATTGGATTTGGCGTTACTGCATATATCTGGGTTGCCGGTGATGACCAAAAAGCGCTAAGAAAGAAATTCAGACAAAGGCTTGACAAATTAGAGTCAAGAATCCTCTTACTAAAATCCGAAAAAGCAGCCGTCGACCAGGCCTCAAGTCTAGTTATTACTGCCCGCGCAGAAGGGCACGTAGATCCAGAGTTGGGAATGCGGCTGCTTGATGATGCTGAAGAAGATATTGAACGTTCATTATCACTAGCGGGCGACGTACAAATCGTCAAACAAGATGCTATGACTTCAATCGAGGCAGCAGAAACGATTGCTCCAACTGCAAAGAAGCCCAGGAAATCCTATGACATGGGCCTAAGAGAAATCGAGCTTGGCTCCTTACGGGAAGGGGAGATGTTGTTTAGACAAGCGAAGAAACGTGCGGTAGAAATCATTGAATGGTGGCAAAAGGCAGAACTAGCCATAGCTGAAGCCAGCCGTTTATTAGATGGCAAATCCGGCGAGAGTTTCAACCATCTGCATGAAATGCTATCAGATGCAAAAAATAAATTAGCCAGTGAAGCGCCAAAAAAAGCCTTTGAGTATGCGTTCACGATTCCCGCACAATTAGCCGCTGGCGACGATGCACTGACTCGAGCGGCCGAAGCAATCAAAGAAGCCGAAAGGCAACTAGAACAGGCGGATGGGCTCGATGTAACTGAACTAAATTCTCGCATAAGCCATGCTGTAGATGCTTTGGACACTGGTAATGCAAGTCAAGCAGTTGGTTTGGCTGACGGTGTCGTGCGATCAATCAAAGCAGAACGGGAGGCTATGGATGAAACGAGGAGGGCTTTACGTCAGAAGAAAAAACTGGTAAAACAGTTTGAAAATCGACAAGATCGGGACATTTGGGAGGCTAAACTGACTGCGATCATAGCGGCTGCTGACAGTAAACTATGGACCCATGCTGCGGCATTATTGAATCGCCTAATAGATGAACTTGACAAAACTGGTAAAGAATTAGAGGAGGCTACTGAATTATTGAATTTTGTAAGCGAGGAATGGAAAATCCTTCGCAATCAGCTTGAGGCGGCCATGATAAAAAGTGACGATGAGGAACGCGTTGAATGCGAGGCATCAGTAGCAAAAGCGCATGATGAAGTCGCAGCTGGTAATGTCGACCAGTGTTTGGCTTACCTTTCAACCGCTGATGATTTGATGGAGAAATTACGCAGGCGAATCTAATCCGCCATTTCCACCAGAGTGTCTCCCTGCTGAACTTGATCACCAACGGAGAAACTAATCTTGGATATCTTGCCTGACTTAGGTGCAACAATACGATGTTCCATTTTCATAGCCTCCATAACCAACAACAACTCACCAGCCTCAACCGACTGACCGTCTTTGACCTTGACTTCGAGAATTTTCCCTGGCATAGGGGCCGTCATCCCTTGGTCTGAATCATTATCTTGTGAGCCGGGTTCCGTTTTTTCAAGACAGAATGTATGGCCGGCATAATGAATCCACCAAGTGTCTCCAACCTTTGCAGAGTGAGCAAATTTCGTGCTCCCATCTGGACTGATTACTAGCACCCTACCATCATCACATACGCTAGCGGTGTAATCGCCAAGTAACCAGGTTTGGCCATCCTTAGCGATGGTGATTTCGTATTTTTCACCACCGAATTTGAATTCATGGTGCATTATGGATACCTCCTGTTCAGAGTTTGGAATGGGCTCACTAAGCCGTCAATTGACTCTGTCTGCATCAGTTTGGTTTTATTTAGGCCAGCACTTTCACTCACCGCAGCAACAATTAACGCAGCGTTAAGAGTAGATTCGGGGAAATCTGGCTGCCAGCCATTTGGCCAAACTCGCTCAATCAACATCGTATCTGTCCTGCCAGAAATTACGTCACGTTGATCACATAACTCACGTAAAAAGCGTAAGTTGGTAGTAGTGCCAAGCACAACAAATTCATCCAAAGCCCTGCGCATGCGTTGTAGTGCCTCTTCTCTTGAAGGAGCCCAAACAATCAGCTTCGCTAGCATTGGGTCATAATTTGGGGTCACCATATCACCTTCTCTGACCCCCGTATCTAATCTAATACCCGGGCCTGAAGGAGGCCTGAATACCACCAGTGGACCGATTGCTGGAAGGAAATTATTGCTGGCATCCTCGGCATAAAGGCGCACTTCTATCGAATGACCACGAAGCATCAATTCACCGCAACTCATCGGTTCGCCTGCGGCAATTCGAAGTTGTTCTCGGACTAGATCAACCCCGGTGACCATTTCTGTCACAGGGTGCTCTACCTGAATCCTAGTATTCATTTCCAAGAAGAAAAACTCACCGTTAGATGCTAAGAGAAATTCAACTGTCCCTGCACCGACATAGTCAACTGCCTCGGCTGCCATTACCGCTGCCTCACCCATCCGTGAGCGCAGGCCCTCTGTCATCACTGGACATGGCGATTCTTCGAACACTTTTTGATGACGTCGCTGAACACTACATTCCCTTTCTCCAAGGTGTACTGTACGACCGTGCTTATCCGCTAGTATCTGTATTTCGACATGCTTCGAACCCGTTAGCAGTCTTTCAACGTATACTCGGCCGTCGCCAAAAGCGGCTATTGCTTCTCGTCGAGCACCTTTGATTGCGTCAATTAAGTCAGCAGGGTCCTCAACCTTCCTCATTCCTTTGCCACCGCCACCTGATGACGCTTTCAGAAGTAGTGGATAACCCACTCTTTGACTTGCTTCAACGATATCTGAAATCATTGTTTCTTCATCCTCTGACGCAATTTCTTCACCAGGAATTACTGGAACTCCGGCTGCTTTCATAGTTAGGCGAGCAGTCATTTTGTCCCCCATCATTTCAATCGCCTGCGGCGATGGACCAATCCAATTGATGCCGGCATCAGTCACGGCTTGAGCAAAGTCTGCGCGTTCTGATAGAAAACCGAATCCGGGGTGAATCGCATCGACATTATGCGCTCCTGCAATCGCCAAGATTTGCTCTTGATTGAGATATGTCTCAGCGATTGTATCTCCTTCTAGGGGCACTGCTATTGTTGCTAATTCAGTAAACATCGAGCCTGCATCATTATCTGCATAGACCGCAACTGATGTTAGTCCGGCCTCACTGCACGCACGTAGAATTCTACAGGCTATCTCACCACGATTAGCAACTAGCACTGTCCTAATCATTTCACCACCACGATCAAGTTTTCCAGTTAGCATCTCGCTTTTCCAAAAACGATGACAGACCTTCTTGACCCTCGTGTGAGCCACGCATCCTGCTAGTGAAATCTAAGGTATATTGGCGAAGTTCTTCATCAGTCCCAGTCCAGCGGTCAAAGCCTAAAGTTAGCTCTTTTGCTAGCGCAACCGCACACGGTCCAGAGGTCATAACTTCAGCAATCAATTGCTCTACAGCCTCATCCATCGCTTCCGTTGATTCAACAACCTGTTCGATAAATCCTGTTCGCAGAGCCTCAGATGCATTTATGCGACTAGCCTGCATTGCTAGTCTACGGAAGCATGCCGAACCCAAACGACGGTAGACATAAGGTCCAATTACGGCTGGTAGAATACCTAGTTTCCCCTCGGAGAGAGCAATCTTGACATCGTCTTTTGCGATGACGTGGTCCAAACATGCGACCAATCCTGCTCCTCCACCCAGTGCAACGCCACCAATTGCACCAATAGTGAAACATGGGTGAGACCACAGGCCGTTGAACAAACGATCTAATCGCTCAGAGTCAAGACGATTCTCCTCTGGAGTATTTGCACCTGCATCACGCATCATATTGATGTCTGCACCTGCACAGAAATGCTTTCCAGCCCCTCTGAGCACAATCACACGGAGGTATGGATTTCCGCCCTCATCGAACAATTCGCCGGTTTGACCAACACTTCTCGAGGCTGACCACTCAAACATCATGCACAATTCATTAATCATTTGGACATTCATGGCGTTGTATTTTGCTGCACGGTCCAGTGTGATGTAGCATATTGCTCCATCAACTGATGCAGATACTAGTTCGGTCTTTGGCATAGTCAGGTTTGTTTTCATAAATAAAACTCCAATTGCAAATTCAAATTTTCAATTGATAAATCACATCCTAAATACGCCGAATCTATCATTTGGCAACGGTGCATTTCTTGCAGCAGCAAGGCACAAGCCGAGAACATCTCGGGTGTCCCTTGGATCGATTATTCCATCATCCCACAGTCGTGCAGTAGAGTAATACGGGCTTCCCTCAGTCTCGTATTTGTCTAGTATTGGCTGCCTAAAATCGTCCAGTTCTTTATGGTTCATCGGCGGTAAGCCTTCTCTGGCTCGCTGGTCTTGTTTTACTGTGGCTAAAACATCAGCAGCTTGCGGGCCACCCATAACTGAGATTCTGCTGTTTGGCCACATGAACAGAAATCTTGGGTCGTAGGCACGTCCGCACATTCCATAATTACCCGCACCGTGTGAACCGCCAATTATCACCGTGAACTTTGGAACATTTACACATGAAACAGCGGTGACTAGTTTTGCGCCATCTTTAGCAATACCACCGGCTTCGTACGCCTTACCAACCATGAATCCAGTAATATTCTGTAAGAAAACTAGAGGAATTCCGCGCTGACCACATAATTCAACAAAATGTGCCCCTTTCATAGAGGATTCTGAAAACAATATGCCGTTATTTGCCACAATTCCTACTTTATGGCCGTGAATATGAGCAAAGCCACAGACAAGAGTTGTGCCATAACGTGCTTTGAACTCGTGGAATCTTGACCCGTCGACAATTCTACCAATTATCTCCTTGATATCAACCGGAGTCCGATTGTCCATAGGTATCAATCCCAACAAGTCTTCAATATCATGTGCAGGCTCTTCAGGGGCCATCGTAGCAGCGGGAGTAAGCTCCCTAGGACCGAGATTTTCAACAACATTTCTCACTAAACGTAATGCTTCGGGTTCATCTTCGGCAAAATGGTCAGCAACGCCTGACTGTGCTGTGTGAACATCTGCACCGCCCAATTCTTCGGCGGTAACTTCCTCACCAGTTGCGGCTTTCACTAATGGAGGTCCGGCGAGAAAAATAGTCCCATTACCTTTGACAATTATCGATTCATCAGACATGGCTGGGACATACGCTCCGCCAGCGGTACATGAGCCTAATACCGCAGCAATCTGTGGAATCGAGTCGCCTGACATTCTTGCCTGATTTCGAAAAATACGACCGAAATGGCCAATATCTGGAAATACTTCATCTTGCATTGGTAAAAATGCCCCTCCTGAATCAACCAGATAGATACAAGGCAAATGGTTTTCATGCGCAATTGTCTGTGCTCTAATGTGTTTCTTTACAGTCATGGGATAGTATGAACCGCCCTTAACAGTGGCGTCGTTAGCGACAAATAGGCATTCTCGACCATGAACCATACCCACACCCGTGACGATTCCAGCACTGTGAGCTCGCCCGTCATATAGGCCGTGAGCAGCCAAGGGAGATAATTCAAGAAATGCGGTTCCGGGATCAATAATGCGTTCAATTCGCTCTCTCGGCAATAATTTGCCCCGACTACGATGACGTTCGACATATTTACCGCCGCCACCATTAGATGCAACTGTCAGACGTTCACGCAGTGTAGATATCAGAGCAGTGTTGTGTTCTTTACGCGTTTGATATTCTGGATCAGCGCGATTTATGCGGGTTGGTAACCTGTCCATAATACCCCTCAAACCAAGGCAAGACGACTCGACATTTAACGGTTCAAGTTGGTTTGTCACACATCAAGCATGAGCCTTCCAATATCTCTCAAACCAGGAGCCAGTCCAACAATCAGAACTGCGAGAACAATTAGCATGCGCATGTGGATTTGCCGCCTTTCAACACGCATTTCAACAAACAACCAGACGATGGCAGCGACTAGAAACGCCTTAACGATAGCAAATAGCCATGCCCCAGGAGGATTATCGGATTCCATCAATGGTTCAATGCCCATAGAATCTGCAATCCCTATGCCAAACTGGATTACTGCATCACTAACTGGGTGCTTTTCGCCGTAGCCAAATAGGTCAATGCCAACCATGGTTGCAAATCCATCGCATAACTGACCAAATACCATTGCTAATACCATTGGATTAGCCATCAAAGCCCTTCGGGATAGCTGTTCTACTGGGTGTTGTGAAACTTTATCGCCAGCGTCCTCCCATGACTTCAAAGTAATCCCCTCGGGCAGTACTCCTGGCTCGTAATCGGTTAATTTCATGTGCCTAGCGTCATCTTTGCCATAACGATAGAGGTATACACACACCAAGGCTGGCAGACCCAACACAATCAACACCGGCCACAGAGGCTGAGATTCGACTATTCTACCACTTTCTTGTTGCCATGGAGAGGCTATAAATTGGAACCAATGAAACAAGCCCAGAATGGATGTCGCACTACCAAATGAGATTAGCCCTCTGGTCAGTGCTGGCCAATCTGCTGTTCGAATAATCAAGTAAAACAAGCAATACAACGCTGTTGGAAAACTTAGGGCAATCCAGAGCATACTAATGTCTGGATGTGTAGAATAACTTGGTTGATACAACAAACTCCAATGCAGGAACAACAGCAAACCCAAGGTGATAAACAACACAGTGCGGCTTTTTTCTCGGTCGCTATCTTCCGTAGAGTTATCCCATTTACCGGCTAATGCGTGTGATATAATACCAGTGGCAACCAGCCAGATAGCTAAATGGATGTGAATAATTGGTGAAATCAACAACCAATCGATATCTGAATTGAAGAAATCAGAATCTTCCAACACGCGCAACACCGGCGCCAAAATTACCCAAGCGATGAGTGCATACATCATGCGGTCATCTGCAGGTAGATTCAGTTTTCTAAACACCGCTTGAAGCACGACAACGCACAGTAAGACGGTGGTCGCATACAAGGCAGTATTTTCCGGTGAATAGCCTGCATCACCTGCAGCCCCTGCATCTTTGACTATTGGATCCCAGACTACCGGCTTCAGTCCATCTGTCCAAAATAGGTCGTTGGCAAAGATTAGGCCAAAAGACACAGCAGCAAATACTCCAACTGCGAACCATATTGCAACTTTTTCTAATGGGGAGTAAAGGCTTGAGTCTAGTGATCTCGGCTCATCATCGAACAATGCTTCGATTTCAGCAGCCGCTACCATGTTTTCTACCACCAACCCATAATTGATGAATATTAGGTTGGTGAACCTGAGCAAATTACTCTTCTTCGCCGTCTTGTAGCCTTGCGATTAACTCTGCTTTTTTGCCACCGACTGGCATACCTTTGGCCTTCAGTCGCTCTTTTAGCTCTGGAACTGATAGTTTTGTTAGGTCTTCTTCATCGCCATCATCAGATTCTAAGTCTGGAATAACCCTAGGCTCATGAACTTCGACAAACGAAATTTTCCCACACTCAACCGCATCTCTAATCATTGTAACCAAACGAAATTTTAGCATTGCAGCATTGGTGTCAAAGAGCATAGCCTGCGGCAATATTATTGACAAATCGTCTCCCTTGAATGATACTTCAAAGCCTGAATGGCCTGAATTAGATTCAAGCAGTCCCAATACCTTGTCTTCCTTACCTTTGACTTCTTTGACAACGGTAAAGACGTATTTCAAAGTCTTGCCAGCCATAGGATGGTTGTAATCAATTCTTGCTCGACCTGCTGCTAGGTAGGACAAGTATCCTTGACGACCGTTGATATTGACTGGGGCGCCGAGATAGAGAGAATTGGGGTCTTGAACTGCTCTTCGTAGTTTATCGATGCTAATTGTTTCGACCATAGAAGCGTCTTTCTCACCGTACGCCTCTGCAGGTTCTATTTCGACGGTCACTTCAGTGCCAACTTTAGCCTCCTTCAATGCTGTCTCAAAACCGGGAATTAGGTTGCCATTACCGACAACACAAACCATTGGGGAGTACGTTCTGCCTTCTTGGTGCATCTCATACTCCTTAGCGATATCCTCCCTTGTTGTTTCAATCAAGTCACCAGTTTCTCCGCTGAATAAGTCGTAATCAACATGAATTATTGCACCATCTTCCATGATATATCCTCCATTAGGGATATTCGCCCGACTGACCTCCCCTTCATAATATCTCGGTTAAATAAAGGGTCATTCCTGTTCAGATAATTTTTGATTTTTGGCTGCCGGTTGCTTGTTTTTGTTAATTCCACTATAAGTTACGCCCAACATTCCGAGCATCATCAGCGACCAACCAATCCAAACCAAATGAGAACCTGGCAAATCATAAATTGTCACTCGAACTAGATTGACTGATTCCAAGCCGCTAGAGGAGGTTTGCTGCATTAGACCCTGTGCCTGAGTTCCATCGAAAATAAACACCATATCACCAGACCAGCGTGACAACACGTCAACTTCTGAGCGGGCGGTTCCAGTTCGATCAAAACGTAACATGCCAGGCTCTACAACACCTATTTCCTCGAATTCACCGCCATCATAATCGTATACTGTTATTTTTGCACCGACAAAACCGTCACCAACCTCTAGACCGTCCTCGGTGGCCATTAGTTCAGTAAATTCATAGCCGTAATCACCGTTAATGATTATCTCATCCTTAACGAGGGTGATTCGATGACTAGCATCACCACGATCGACTAAAACTGTGGTTGTTATATGACCAATTAACAACAACACCAGTCCTAAATGGACTATGTGAGCATTGAACGGTATCTTAAGCCAGAACTTACCTGTGCCATTTTTCGAGGCCTGTTCCTTTATCTCGAAGGCAAGCGGTCCAACTAAAATCAACAACATTGGGAACGAAATCCATGCAACGAGCCCTCTATCGATGTATTCTGACAACGCAGTTGAGGAATCTCCACCCAAAGTATCGGAATAGAATATCGCCATAAACATGGAAAATATCACTACCCCAACAATTGCATAAATTGTAGTTTTGTGATTTGCTTTTCGGCGAGTATAGGTCAACATTGCTGCTGCGAAACCCAACAAGAACGGCGCCCCATACAATTCATGTGCATCAAAATTAACGGTGTCTATACTTTCCAACAATATTACCAATGTCAACACTAGGTAAAGGCTGACGAGCATTACTGAAGACCACAGTGCGGTTAAGTTCAGACGACGCTTCGTCAACCAACCTGTTGTTGAACTAGATTCATCCTCTTCGACTAAAAACGGCGCCAAGAACACAAGAATTACCACTGCGGCAAGTATTACGCTGATCATTCCTGACCAAGCCCCAGCAAGTGCTAGCATAATCCCTAAACTAGCCCAAATCCACTCGTTTGCAGCATTGTCCGAATAATACATTGGAGTAAAGAAAACAACAAACATTAGCACAAAGAATGCTTTTGGAATCAGCAAATAAAGCGCTAGTGGTATGATTAGTATTGATGGCAGGTATTTGCCCGAGTAAAAACTCCAGCTACTCGATGCTCGCTCAATCCTCGGATTAGACAGCTTGTCTAAACCGACAAAACCCATCATTAGGCCAAATATCATGACATCGGGGACCCAATGGTAAAGGTCAGCACCAAGGAAGATTGCACATGCAGTGCCAGCTGTGGGAACGAGCAATAACAAAGCAGAATTCGGCGTCTCTCGACCGTGTTGTGATTGCCTGTTCAGCAGCAACCAAGATCCAATTATCAACAGAATGAACATCAAATAAGTCATTATTTCGACGCCTGCCATGCTGTCATTCTTGAGAAGCATCATGCGTGAAAATGCGTCATTGGGCGCTGACCCAGTGTCTGAGATAACGAATGTATGCACTGAAGATGCCCATACACCTCCTGCCCTTGTGACAAGAGTTGCGAACAAAGCCAAAGCACCAACCACCAAACCAGCACCAATCCAGCCTTTCTCACTCACCTTTCCGGGCCTGGTGCGCATGTGTGACAAGCCAACCAATGCTAACCAAGGCAGAAAAGAGCCTGTTTCAACTGGGTCCCATGCCCAGTAACCGCCCCAGTCCAGGATTAGGTAGGCCCACAAGCCGCCTAAACCGATGCCAATAGTCGTTACTAGTAGCCCGGGGCGAACCAGTGATAAAATTCGCTCATCAATGCCCGAGACTTCGCTGGTAAAAATTCCAGACAAAGAGATTGCAGTGATGAAGATACAAAACGAGTAGGCAAGAAATATTAGCGGTGGGTGAATTATCATCAAATCTGTCTGCAGTAGTTCATTGAGCCCAGATCCAAAAAAGAATTCTGGAGTCTTTTTGAACGGGTTCAAAACGGCAGCGATTAGTAGTAGAGTCAGCGAGAAACCATACATAATCCGTTGCCTAAAATTTCGAGCGGCGATTGACTCAACTGATTTCCCAGCCATTGGCCGACGCCAGAGCCACGCTAGTATAGTCAGCCAGACTACCCACATCAGAATTGGGCCTTCGCGAGCTGCCCAGGTGGCGGCAAAACGATATTTCATCGGTAGAGCTTCACCGCCGAATGCTGCAACATATTGTATCGATGTATCGTTAACTAGAAACCTGCTAACTAAGGCAAAAAATGGCAGCATAAGCAGTAAGTGAGCACTCAACCCAGCGACTTTGGAAATTTCGTAAAGAGTAGGTTTGATCATGAGGGCGACGGCAGCGATGCACGCGATATACAATGTCGCCTCCCACATAGCCTAGGCTACCCCCAATTCTTGAAGGAGTTATCTCCCGTAATAATCTGTGGTTAAGCCTCGCTACCAACCGAAATGCTTGGCTCGACTGTAACCAAAAGAGAGCAATACTGAGATTACCTTCTTGGTAAGCAACACCGGCTTACGAACTAGGATTTTGAGACCAATACCGAGTTTTTGCAGTGGTGACATGTTACCAAGCTCATCAGGTAGACAACGAGCCATTATTGACATCTCTTCGTCCGTGAGTTCATAGAGTGCAGTTTTCCCTTTCAGGATTTTGTGATATGGTGGGAAACGTTTTTTCCACGCAAGTTCGTATCCCATTAGCGCTTCTTGCGACAAATCACCCTTCGCTATCGCTTTGGCCACAACACCAGCGGCTTCTCTACCTGACCAAAGCGCTAGATGTGACCCTCCTTCGAATAGTGGAGAAGTAAACCCTGCAGCATCTCCAACTAAAATTACACCATCGTCTACAGTCACGTCACGAGGACCAGAGATGGGTATTGTACCACCAAACGGACGGACCCTTACCGACTCGTCTCGCCATTGAGGGTTTACGATTGGTTTGCCATCAAGATAGGTATCTTGAATAAATTTGTCGAGATACTTTATGCCGCCTTTTTTGTCAGTCGTAACTAAACCAACATTTGCTCTATCGCCCTTTTTCGGGATCATCCAAACATAACCATGAGGAGAATACTGCGGCCACAA
>Ga0163110_10001615_pt1 | contig 11503 bp, 8 predicted proteins | sample CRUFie1St17metaG_FD_108703 | JGI IMG/M metagenome (GOLD analysis project Ga0163110, IMG submission 108703) | Marine microbial communities from the Costa Rica Dome - CRUD Field 142mm St17 metaG | ecosystem: Environmental > Aquatic > Marine > Oceanic > Photic zone | place: Costa Rica: the Eastern...
CAAGTCTTGCAGATGGTGTCGTAGATTCGTCATTGAATTGGACAGTATCATGGTTCACAGAAGTAACTGCAAGTGGGCTATTCTCAGTTTCCGTATCAACTCCAACATTAGGTCAAATACCGTCGAACACTAGTATCGTAATATCTGCTCACATCTCGAGAGTGGGCCCAGAACCTGAAGTAAATAGTGGGGCAATCGACCGAACCTCCGTCAACATGAAAACTCGATTTATTTTTGATACGGCTAATCCAGTGGTTAAGTCTGTGAGCATCTATGACCCAGCAGGGTTAACACCTGCAGATGGTCATATCTGGACATTAAACCAGGATATACCAATACAGGTGACAATCGAGGATATGGAGGGCCTAGATACAGAATTAGTGGTCTATACATGGGCAGAATATGCGGACGATTTGGACGACGATGGAATTATGGATGAGGCTGAATACCGCGTCACCACAGTATCGGTTAATTATGCCTCTAATATTGCCATAGTGGACATACCTGCTATATCTTGGCAGGAGGTAAAGGGGCCGTTTGAGTCTGGGAGACTTAGCGTGGTTTTGTCAATCGATGATTTAGCTGGGAATAGCCTACAAAACGGCGGCGATTTTGGTGAATCAAACGACTATGCTACAATAATTGTTCAAGATCAACTGCAAACATTAATCGATACATCCGCCTTGTCGCTCGACCTAATCGAAGGTAACATTCTGCCCGCTAATCAGCACACATTTACCTATTCATTTACCGATTTCAATGGGATCGACTCTCTGGATAAAATTTCTCTGGCTTTAGTTGGCCGAGCATCACCAGATTATTGCTACATTGATTATATTCCACGGCTCGATGATATACACTATGATATGGATTGCTTCCAAAGCAAACCAGTAGTGAAAATATCACAGTTTCCCGGGTTGCAAAAATGGTATGTTGAAACGGAATTTAATCTCAGTTGGTCGGCAGTGACGAATAATCCAAATCTATCAGGTATACCCTCGCTGAAGATTTTTGATGACGGTCAAGATTTGAGGCTTGGCACATCGTACATTAGAGGTTTATCTTGGCAGATAAATTCTGCAGTTGCCGTCGATAACATCCTATTTACCGATACTACGGAACCAGTTGGTATGACATTAAACTCAACATTGTGGGCTAATCCTGGAGATGTCATTATTGCTTCAAGCAACTTATACCATAACAATACTACTGTAACGCTAAGCGAAATTTCACCGGATGATGACATTGGGTGTTTGGTTAATGGCGTTGCCCAACCGTTAGAACGGCTAGAATTCACTACCGGTGGACTACATTGTTACTATGAGATACCGCTGGATACAGATGTCGAACTTTATGAGTTTGTTATTTGGGTTTCATCAGCCAATTCGGAAACTTACGATAGCAAGGTTGGCTTTGTCAATGTTGATTTCAGCAAACCGGTTTTGCAATTATCCATACAGGATTTATTGAGGATTAATTCGAATCAATTAGATCAGGTAATGTTTGAGGGCCAAGTTAGGGAAGTGATACCACTGATGGACCAACAATTGACGGTCAACTGGAATATCATCCGTAATGGAACAGTAATCAATTACCAGCCCTTTGTAAATCCTATTTCAATTCATTACAACAATGATGGAGAATATGGGTTCGCCGAGTTTGTCAATCTGGGTGCTACTGGCAACTATACTCTGATGGAAAATGACGAGTTAGAAATATGGCTGTCATTAAATGACAACTCCGGGCAATCATTAGTTGGTTATGCTACTAAAACTGAGCCATTAATGCCACGAATCACTTGGTTTGATTTCCTACCAACAATAAATCTGCTTGAGTTGAGAAGCGATAAACCAACTGATGGTGAAACATTGGTTATTGCAACAAGGATTGTCAACACTGGGCTAGAGTCTGGCAATGTCACTGTAAATCTGTATGATGATTCAGATCGATTACTCGAACAGCAAACGATTCACCTAGATGGCGGCAAATGGGAGTTAGTAGAATGGGACATTGAAGCATGGAAAACTGGCGATATTACGGTAACGGTCGCTCTGGAAAATTATTCTGAATCAGAATCACTTACAATTGAAGATGTCGAGGAGTTTGAATCCTCACAAGCTGCATTTGTTGGCGCCCTAGGATTGATCGTTATTCTATCGATTATGATTATTGGCGGCTTTGCTTATGCTTACGTAAAGAGAGCGAAGGAATTAGAACAATATACCAAACATCACCTTGAACAAATTGCGCTTAGAAAGCGCGAAAGGCACATGTCAGAGCAGGAATCTTACAATGCTTCAGAAGAGGAATAGTCAAGAATGAAGTGCTACACAGGTGGAACATTGGCGAGGTTCCCGAGCGGTCAAAGGGGGTGGACTCAAGATCCTCTGCGTAAAGCTTCGCAGGTTCGAATCCTGCCCTCGCCACCATCGATAATCAATAACTTCTGTCCCCAATTAGATTTAGAACCAGAATGAAAATCAATCCTAGGGCAAATAGTATGCTCAAAACGAGCGATACCAAACTCCACGTATTTGACATGCCAAGCGAAGTCTGCCAATCAGATTTACCTTTCAAGTAAACTGCATCGACTAACAGCGCTAAGATGAACGAAGAACAACAAATATAGGCGGAGATTTGAAACAAAACTGACCCGCTTTCATCAATCCCAATGAACGGCAGAGCAATCGAAATTGCAATACCTAGAACTAGTATTCCAGTAGATATTAATCTAAGATTCAATTCTGGCCTATACTTTGGATTAAGGATAATTACTTGCTGCTGCGGAGACTGGAATTGTTGCTGCAATGCTGGATTTTGTGCTTCACCCCAAATTTGATTCTGTCGATTATTGGGATCAGTATCAGGTTGCATAGTAATCGCAACTAGGACGGATATTCAAAATTTGTCAAAGGTAAATTAGGCGGTTATACATCCCTAAAAATAACAATAGTTTGACCGCAATACATGGACAATATCTCTGACAACCATAATTACCAGTCACCATTTGATGAAATTGATTTAACTAGTCCTCTTCAGTTACTGGCTAAATGGGTTGATGAAGCAAAGGAATTAGCCTTGCCAGAACCAGACGCAATGAATCTGGCGACTGTTGACGAAGAAGGCAATCCACACAATCGAATGGTGCTTATGCGGCACATCAACGACACAGAAATTGGGTTTTTCACCAACCTGAAAAGTAACAAGGCACATGACATATTCTCTAGTGGTAAAACCTCATCGACATTGTGGTGGCCTCAATTAGGCAGACAAGTAAGGGTAGAGGGTAGCGCCAGAGAAATGAATCGTGAAATGGTCGATTCATATTTTAGCAAGCGTCCCAGAAACAGTAAAATTGCTGCGTGGTCATCAAGGCAAAGCAGTGAGTTAGCTAGCATGGAGATGCTCCATCAGGTGTTTGACGACTTCAAGGATAAATTCACTGCTGAAACTGTGCCTACGCCCCCATTTTGGGGCGGTTTTATCATCACGGTAGAGAAAATCGAGTACTGGATTGGCAGAGAATTCAGGCTTCACGATCGAGTTATCCTCAACAAGCAAGATGATAGTTGGAGTATAACGCGAATATATCCCTAGGATTTACTAATAATCACATTAGTTGACTGCGCTATTACTTTCGCTTGAACGGAACTGCACGATTAGCGATAACCAAACGACGATAATGACTAATTGTAACCATAAAAGTGATTCTCCTAATTGCGTGATTAGCCATAATCCGAGATAGAATAGTGCGATGCAGAGCGCAAGCCCAGTAGCAAAAATGGGAGCAATCTTGGGCTGTGGATGCAGGAAGCTGTAAACAAAGTATCCAGGGCCAAAATAGGCTAATGCATAGGCGAAACTGATGTAAACGATGCCGATTAATAGTCCGAAGATTGCAAACTCTGCTGCCAAATCAGGCCTAACTAGCAGTAAGTCAAACGCGAGGAAGACCCCAGCAAAGTTATGCATAATTTGTTCATGATACAGGAACATATGGCTATGAGAATTATTATTCTCGACCATGCTTGGTAAGATAATATACCGAACCACAGTGGCAGTCAGAAACGCCATTGATATGCCCATGCAAAACAAGATTGTTTGCAGCGAACCTAACCATGTCGTTGTCGTGCTAGCAAAAATAAGTTGAATTTGGTTGATACTTGATAACAAAAAATATCCGGTACAGGATAACAGTGTCCATGAAGAAAACGTTACGAATTTGTGTATTCCGACTGGATGAAGTAATATGTCCTCATTGCCTTCTAGCAAGACAACATGCATATTCGCAGGCCCAGAGCGGAACATGTAGATTATCGCATAAACACAAAATCCAGTACAAACCATGCGGTATAGTAATGCTAACTCTGACGAATTAGTGAAGCTCCCAGAGTTTTCCGAAACTCTTTGCCCTATGTCTGTGAGAAAAAAGTAAACCATGATAATTATTGACACAAAGACAATCGTCGTGATTGTTACCTTAGTGTAATCATCAGAGCCTTCACCCTCAGCCATGAATCTATTAGTCGATGTTGGTTCTAAAAAATGTAGTATTGAATAATCAATGCCTAGCATCTAAGATAAAATTGCATCAACTAGCGGCGCAATGGTTTTGCCATGAGCAAATGGTGATGCCACATCAGCCGATTGTGACACGTAAGCAAAAGCCCCTCCTACTGCAACAGACCATCTCGCAATTTCGAACATTGACAGGTCATTTGGCGCATCGCCAACGCATAATAGGTCCGCTGCTTGCAGTCCCATTCGGTCAAGAATAATCTTCAGGCCCGACCCTTTGGATAATTGTGGCTCCATTAGGTGGATTGCAAAGCCAGTTCTGACAACCGACAAATGTGACCACTTACTTTCGTTAATCAACTGAGTAATCTTTGCCAAATCTTCGTCTGGAGCGAGACACCACTCACTTTCTCGCCATTGATTGGTTTCGATGCCCTCCCAGTTTAAACCCTCAATTTTGGTTGCTAACCATTGAGCTGCAGCTTTTGCTTCGCTACCGTCAGCACGGTAATTTGTTTCGCCCCAATCTGGATGCCATAAAACACCACCATTTTCACAGCATATCGGGCCACTGAGGTTTAGAAAACGCCACAGTCCATAAGTAATAGCCCTAACATTACCAGTGGCTAGTATTACCGGAATCCCGGCATCCTCCAATCTTTGCAAAGCATCGATAACCGTCGGTTCAATTAGCTTATTTTCGTTGGTCAAGGTTCCGTCTATGTCGACTGCAACCACTTTTGGCTTCCAGTCGTCGGGAAGCCACTTCATACGCCGAGCGTGTAGTGGATATTTCATCAATTTTGTCGTGTAATTAATCCCAGCACTAAATGATATAATTGATGAACATTGACGGCATCCAACTATCATGGCGGATAAGGATGATGCCGAATCATTCATGTCGTTAGAGGACGATTCCCCAAAGCCGTCACGGAAAAAAGGTAGCAACAAGGCCAAATCATCGGTAAAGCCGTCTCAATCATCCAATCAAGAGGTAATTGATGCTGAGATTATTGATACAACCGTTGTTGAGCAGGCTGGAGGCCAGTATCAAGTTGAATGGTCCTTGATTGCGATGGATTGTCCCGACTGCGCATCTAAGGCAATGCGTGGCTTATCTCATCTCAAACAGGTAGTTAACCCAGAGATATCGGCTACAGCAGGCGACATCAAGCTGACAGTTGATCTTGATCAAGGAACCATGTCTCAAGTTTCAACGGTAATGAAGTCATTAGGACACCCACCGAATGTCCCTCTGAATTTGCTCTCATCAGCAAAACCAGATTCAATAGCAAAGCGTAACAATATCGAGAAAAAGGATGTCCGACGTCTATTTTTACGACAGCCTGGAGTCCTTGATGTAGAAATTAGCAAAGATGACGAGGTTCTCCTACAGTTGGTCCCTAACCCTGGAAGAGAACTGCGAGAATTGAGGAATCGGTCACTGATGCAGGTTACAGGATTTGAGCCTAAATTCATTGAGGCTTCCACTACCAGGCTAAGGCCAGATCAATGGCGATTATTTGGTGGTGCGATAGCAATACCGATCTTGCTGTTGATATTTATCGGGGAATTTCTTGGCTGGTCGCCGATTGTTATCGGCTTGATTGGCGCCTATGGTGTGATGGTTGGTGGACTGCAGATGTTCCATGAGGCAACTGCAAGTCTGCTTTCAAAGCAGATGGGTTTCCAAGTGCTGACCAGCATTGCAGTAATTGGAGCATCCATACTGGGTATGTGGGAAGAAGCGCTAATGGTTGTTATTTTAGTAGCCATGGCTGGTCACCTAGAGACGAGTGCACTGGAAAATGCTCGGGAGCTCATGCAAGGGGGACTCGACAGAATACCGAGAACTGCTAGAAAAGTGATAAATCCAGAAATTAAATTGGTAAAACCAGAACAATTTACCTCCTTTACTATGCAACAAGGTGACGGTCTGCTTCAACCTTCAGTCGATGACCATCATGGTCATGACCACCACCATGGAACCCACGAGGAACATGAAATCATCTCGATGGACTTAGTAAATATTGGAGATATATTGGAAGTTAGAAGTGGTGAACTTATTCCAGCAGACGGAGTAATAGTTGATGGTTTTGGGGCACTAGATAAGGCGCCTCTTACCGGTGAGTCAGTGCCTGTTGAGGTTGTGAAGGGCGATGAATTAAACGCAGGTCTTGTTTTGTCGACGGGGCCAGTTTTGATTGAAGTTACTGCGGTGGGAGACGAAACACGCCTAGCCGGTTTGATTGAAGCAATTCATAGTTTCAAAGAAGATAAAGCACCAATCCAGAATCAAATAGAGAAGTTTAGCGCAATTTGGGTTCCAATCGTCCTTGTTGGCGCAGTTGCAATTTGGTATTTTATGTTCCCAACAAGCAATTGGAAAATTATTCTATTGCTCTGGGTCGTTGCCTGCCCTTGTGGTCTTCTCCTCGCTGCTGCAATGCCACACGCTGCGGCTCTGAGTCGTGCTTCACGCATGGGTGCAGTTGTTAGAGGCGGTAGTATTCTTGAAAAGTTATCAAAGGTAAACCATGTTTTGCTAGACAAGACTGGCACACTCACCTCCGGCAAACCAATAGTTGGCTCAATAACTATTGCTAAAGGAAGACAAAGAAACGCAGCCATAGCCTTAGCCGGTGGTCTAGAGAAGCGGTCCTCTCACCCATATGCTCACGCAGTTCTCGACTATCTTGAATCCCAGTCAATCAATCCTTCATCAGTTGCTGGCATAACTGATATAGAAGCAGGAGTTAAGGGCTTTTCCAGCGGTAAAGAGGTATTATTCATTAGAGCAGATATGGCTAAAAAGCACAGCATCACTGTATCAGAGAATATTGCTGAGGCGGTAAAACAAGCCCAATCTGATGGTTATGGTGCAAGTATGTTGACCAAGGATTCTCAGGCAATTGCTCTGTTTACTTTCATTCATGACGATACAAGGGAAGGCAGTAAAGAGCTAATTCACGGTTTTATCAGTAGGGGAATTAGTGTCGAAATAATTTCCGGGGATTCCCAATCTTCTGTTACTTCCTTCGCTAACAGTGTTGGTTTGCCTGAATCAGCTGCTCTTGGCGGTTTAACTCCTGAAGACAAGGTTAGATGGGTTGAAGATCGCTCAAAAAGTCATGTTACCATGATGGTCGGTGATGGATTTAATGATTCAGCAGCTCTTGCAGTATCAGATGTTGGTATTGCCGTGGGGACCGGAGAGTCGGTGAACTTAGATGCCGCTGATATTATGTTCCCCGGCGAGAATCCTAGAATGTTAGTGGATTTGTATGACCTTTCAGTAAAGATGAATAGAGCTCTTGTGGGTAACATTGTCTTATCCGTCTCAATAACCCTAATACTTGTATTTTCAGTTGTCAACCAGCTATACGATCAACTTTGGATAGGTGTGTTAATTCATGAAGGGTCCGTTCTAATGGTAATTTTCAACGGCGCCCGTCTTTCTGGTAGAGGAAATATACTGTCTATGTTGTTCATAACATTCAAGAGTTTATGGGATGACATGGTTCAGTTATTCAAACAATTACGCGACCATTACACAAGTAGCGAATCACCAAACCTAGTTTCGTCAAATCAAATTCACGCGACATCTTAAACCATAGTGGCATCTATCCCAATCCGGTGCGGAGATGAGTCGAGTAAGAGCAGACCCGATAACCGCAGCCCTCGCACATCCTACACGCAGAAGCCTATACATATCGTTGAGTAATGTTGCAGAGATGAGCACAGTTCAACTACAGGACATAGTTGATGTCGACCGATATAATCTATACCACCATTTGAAAAAATTAGCGGCATTAGGTTTGATTGAAAATCACCGAGATGTTGGGCGCGCCCGATGGTGGAAAGTGGCCAACACAGTTACTCTGCCAGAAATACTATCGGTCAGCGAAGGTCACCAAAAATCTCCAACAAATCAGACAGCATCTGTAGATTTAAATCAGCATAACACCCATGTAATCTCGCTAGAAGGTTCCAGAGACCGGGTAGGGGCTAAGTTGCTACTGGAGAAATTAGCAGAAGAATTAGGCATAAAACTAGACTTGCCGTGGAATTTTGTCCCAGAAAAAATTGCTTTGATTGGTGAAGAATAGGTGATAAAATGAGTGAAGAACTATCTGTTGAATCTAGGATTTCACCACCTGCTTTGTCATGTCCAAAATGTGATGAGATGTTGCCAATGAAACTCGGAGAAGTCCAGTGCCAATCATGCTCAGCCCGAGTGAAAATTGAACATGAAGGGACTCGGAAAAAATGGCGGCAGGAAAAGGTTAGTTGTCCGGGATGTGAAAAAGTGCTGATCGTTGGAGTTGACTCTAGACCAGCTAACTTGCAATGTGCTTCATGCGACTGTCAATTCACCGTCAAACCCAATGTTCCTAAAGTTGAAATTGACTGTCCTGCTTGTAATCGTCGATTACGAATGAAGAAGAAGCCCGGAAGGAGAGAGATTGACTGCCCAGCCTGTGACAAGAAATTCTTCGTTCGATTCTAGCGTTTATTGTTAGATTTGGTGATAGAAATTTACCAGGCAAAACGCTGTCTGATAAGCCGAAATCATCGCGCTCCTTATGTATGATTAGAAGCGGATGAGTAAGTGGATGGGCAGTATGAGTGCGAGCGATAGCAAGAAAGGGACATCTCTTGAGTCAACTCGTGGTAGTAGTGACAGCGGCGACAGATTATCACTATCTGCACTACGCTCGCAATTTACCAAGAGCAATACTCAATCGCTCTCTCAGAGCCAAATGACAAGCGCTAGATTCCGTAATGAAGAGCGCTTGAGGTCTGATATCAGACGAGAGCGTAGATTACGCCAACAAGCAATAAATGAGCGCGTTATTGCTATGCAAGATAATTTAGCAAAGGAAATGGCGGTGCAGCACGAATTGACTCTTGATGGATTGGAAAGAGAACTACGTGAACAGATGGAGACAGAACTTGCTGAGTTAGAAAAAGACGCCTTAACCAAGGAAGAATCTAAACTTCGTTCGGAATATGAGGTTCGTTTGAACCGCAAAATTGAGACGCTTCAAGAGCAGTTAGAGATAGAGCAGGACATCAAGATACAAGAACATAAAGCGCAGATTAAGCAACAAATCGAGGTCGAATTACAGAAGGAACATAAGCAGCGTTTAGATATTCAAAAGGAGCGAATTGCCTTAGAATTTAATCAACACCTTCAGCACCGAATTCGTGAGATGGAAGCAACCCTGTCCGATGAGATGGAAACCAGATTCAAAGATTTAGAATCCCATGAGTTGAGAAGACTTGAGGAAAGCCACGCCGCAAAATTATCTGAGCGTGAAGAGCAACTGAGGCGCGGTATAAGAACTAGGCTAGAGCAACAACTTCGAGCCCGATTAAAGCAGCGCGAGACACGCCTGAAGTCAGAATATGACCGCCGAAGTCTACGTCTGGAGGAGGATATTGCTCAACAAATACAGGCTGAATTGGAGTCAAGACTACGCCAAGAGACCGAAGAACTTGAGGATCAGATGCGTGAGGATGTCGAACTTGCAATCGCTCGAAGAAAGGATGAATTAAGAGTTGAGATCGAAAATCAACTTGAATCCAGGCATACTGAGCGTCTGTCTGACCGTAAATCTCGACTACGAGAAAAATATGATATCACTTTCTCTAAGGCAATCGACGATATCTCAAAGACTCTCAAACAAGATATTGAGACTGAACTGGATAAGCGGATGGAATCAGAATATACCAGTTACCGCAGTGCTCGGGAGGCAGAAATACAGAATCGTCTGGCCAGATTCCGATACGACAGAGAGAATGAATTGCGCGAGCAACTAGAGGAACAATACGAGTCAAGGAAGACAGAGTGGGCTGAACGCTTGGAGCTGGAGTTCCAATCTCGAGAAGCTGCTGCACGCAAGGCGATAATGTCAGAAATCGATGCTGGATTGAGAAATGAACGTCTAACCTTTGAGACTCATCTTGAACTGCTAAAGGAAGAGACTGCATTGGAGCTTGAGGTCAACATGGAGGATCGATTAGAAGAGTTCAAGCAACGTAAAGAGGAAGAGGTTGCTTCACAACTTGAGCGTCAATTGGACAAGCGGGAAGAGATTATGCGCAACAAGGCACTAATTGAGATTAGAAAGCGTGAGGCTCTAATCCGTGCTGAAATTGAGGCTCAATTAGGCTTGAAGCGGGCCGAGATTAGAGATAGATTACAGAATCTGTCAGAGAAGATGGACAACTTCAAGGAATCTGCTGAGATAAAAATGCGTGAAGCAGTAGAAAAGCAGGTTCAAGGCGAAATCGACTCTGATGAAGCAGAATACAAAACACGACAAGAAGAATTCAGAGAATTGCAAAACCTTGACGCAAAAGCGGAAAAGCGTCAGATGTGGATGCAATCAATCTCAGGCCAAGACCGAAAACCTGCAGTATCCCTACCTGATCCTTCCACCCTAGGAGCGAGAACCAGTACTCTCGGCGCAACCGGCGGCAGACCAATGCGTGGCATTCTGGGAGCAGGTGCCGCTCAGGAGCCACCGCAGCCGAGCATCGGACTGGCAGGAATGCGGGCACCGACATCTAGCGCCAAGCCACTGATACCAACAACTCCCCTAATTAGACCTGTAAAAGCGCCAATTGGTGAAGTGAAACCAGCAACAGCTAGCATTTTACCACGCCCAATTAAGAAACTAGGGACTCCAGAAGTAGTACCATCAACTGAGGAAATGATTCCTGAGGAGGAATTATCGGAGACCGTCCAGTCTGTTGAAGAAATATCCAGTATAGGTGAGGCAATCGATGCAGAGCCGATTGATGAGCAAAGCGTTGGAGAGATGGGAACTTTGCGTCCAATAACCAAGACTATGATTCCTCAACAGCAACCCTCGACTACGGTTGCAAATTTGACTCCGGTGAAGCACATGCTAGAACCTGCTAAGAAATCCCGTGGAGCACCACCTCCCAAGGACCTAGGTAAGAAAAAGTCAGA
>Ga0163110_10001616_pt1 | contig 11498 bp, 11 predicted proteins | sample CRUFie1St17metaG_FD_108703 | JGI IMG/M metagenome (GOLD analysis project Ga0163110, IMG submission 108703) | Marine microbial communities from the Costa Rica Dome - CRUD Field 142mm St17 metaG | ecosystem: Environmental > Aquatic > Marine > Oceanic > Photic zone | place: Costa Rica: the Eastern...
ACCATGGAGTGGTATAACGATCAGCAATTAGATGGAGAAAAATACTCTATCTGGCAACACGAGGGAGACCCATTCGGCGAAGATGAAGATGAAGTTTCGATAGTTTCTGAAGAGAATGGATGGTCATTATTCGATGAAAACATATTGGATACTGGGTCAATATTGACCGATTTTTTGTTCAGCAAGACGTATTCAATACCAAACGACGTCGAGCGTAACATTTGGTATGCAGTTACCGTAGAAGATATGTATGGTAATACTAATTTCGAGGCATTCCCGGGTCAAACAGGTAATTCATTGAAAGTTAAGGAAGATACAATTCCACCAACCGCAACATACGAATTATTTGACGAGAACGGCAACTTATACCTTAGCCAGTCCCTTGTTGCAGGAAGTTACAGCATCAGACTGTCGGTAAACGAATACCTTTTCTCAATGCCTACTGTTGACATAACCACATCCTCAGGAGGTAAGATAACCAATGCACCTAGACAGATGTTATCCTATGCGGATAATTTACTTGACCCGACTAAAGGTCCAGAATTCTATCTAACCTTTGATATCGGTAATACTGTATCTGCCGGACTCATTACTATCACAGTTGATATGATTGATGAGAGCTATAACACTCAACAACTAACATGGACAGATCGTAGCTTGGATGCACAAAGTCCGATACTGAATATCTACTCACCTTCTTCATCCGCTGACGGATCGAAGTATCTTGCTCGGGAGACAATGACAATTAGCGCAGGCGCAGTTGACGATGTCCAAATCTCGCTTATGCAGTACAAATTCACCTATAATTTTGGAACGGGCTCTTCTTCTGTTTCAGCATGGCAAACCCCAGATAATTTACAAGATATCGAGGGTGACGGTAGTGCATTCATTTTCTCCGAACAGATGAGTGCTGGAGATTTTGATTTCGGGCGGCATGTACTCACTGTAAGAGCGGTCGATTCTGCCGGTAACGAAGTCATAGAGCAGGTAATATTCCTTGTTGATTTTTGTTACAATGATATCAATGGAACAACAATTTGTGAGTATGTTCAGGGGTTAGAACCGCTACCAGAACCGGTTATTGTTGAACCATCTTTTTCTGATCCACCATACATTTTTGTCTGGGTTTCATCAGGTATCGCCTTCATTTCGATTATATTGATGTTGTTCGTCATAAGGGCGGGCATGCGTGGCCCAAGTAGGAGGAAGTCCGATGATGATTATGACGATGATGATTGGATGTCTGAATTTATCGGTACTACTCAACAAGTTGACTATGATTCGCTTACGAATGTCGCACCAGTTGCCGAAACACAAGAGACCAAAGAGGAAGAGCCTGAAGAGGAAGACCCATTTTCCGTAAATGTAGTTCAACGTAAGAAAAGGCGCAATAAACCCAAGCAAGAAGCAGAACCTGAGCCAGAACCAGAAGAGGATGAAGCATTTTTCGGCCTAGATGATGATGAATTTGAAGATGAAGAAGAGGCCGTTGAAGAAGCCAAGCCAAGACGCAAGGTGGGGCGCCGTCCAGCACCAAGAAATGCACCCAAACGCAGACCAACCAGGCGTAAGAAATCCGATGATTGACCATCAGGTTGATAGATACCTCAATTAGGGTATTTTCAATCACCTAAACATGGCAGATGTCGATAGCACGATGATATCCACAGAAGAACCAATGGAGTCGGTACTCGACGCACTAAATCCATTGAATAACAAATTGAATTGGTTACTTGTCGCATTACCCTTGGCTGTGTTTTTCAACCTCCAACATAATCTTACTATGGCATTTCTATTCTCGATGGTTGCTATAATGCCGTTAGCTTTTCTCATGGGTAAGGGCACCGAAGAGATTGCACTTAGAACAGGAGAAGCAATAGGCGGGTTTCTGAATGCAACATTTGGCAATGCCGCTGAGTTAATTATTGTTGGATTGGCAATTTACGCAGCATCAAAGGACCCAGAGATCGTTCAGACAATGGTTACAGTTACACAAGCTTCACTGATTGGTTCCATACTCGGTAACATGCTGCTTGTGTTAGGACTGGCAATGGTCTGGGGCGGTATGAAACATAAGGAACAGACTTTCAACAGCGATGCTATCCAGATGAATGGCACCCTGTTATTGCTTGCAGTCGTTGCCTTCATCATCCCAAGCGCAGTTAAACATTCAGGGGGAACGATTAGCGATGTCGAAAACATCTCACACTACGCTTCAATAGTACTGCTTGGAATCTATGCGCTAGCGTTACTTTTCCAACTCAAAACCCACGCCCACGTCTTTGCCACCGAAGCAGGGCACGGCCATCATGAGAATCCAACAATGACCAATCAAAATGCTTGGATTTTGCTAATTTTAGCAACCGTTCTAGTTGCTTGGATGGCCCATATTTTGGTTCACAGTCTCGAAGCGGCTGTAGTTGAGTGGGGTTTGCCGGAATTATTCATAGGAGTAATACTGCTACCTTTCTTTGGTAACGCTGCTGAACACTTTACCGCAGTCATCGTTGCTGGCAAGGACAAAATGGATTTGTCAATCGCGATAGCTGTAGGAAGCAGTGTTCAAATCGCTCTCTTTGCGGCTCCTGCAATGGTATTATTCGCTTGGGCTCTGGGCGTGCCATTAACCTTAGAGTTCGGTATGCTGGAAACCGCAGCAACATTTGTTTCCGTTTTAGTGGTCAATTCAATACTTGCTGACGGTAAGTCAAATTGGCTTGAAGGTGGAATGTTACTTGGAAGCTATGTCATCTTAGCATTAGCGTTCTTACAGTTGTAGGTGATTAATCTGCAGGTAAATAACAAGTTTGGTTTTGGATTAATGGTCGCTGCAGTGCTTTTCTCCATACTAGGAACTATTGGCTTGACAACTAAAGATTCGGTCGATTCCATTCCCACGCCAAACGTTCCTAATTCGGTATTTTTTGCCGATGAACCAATGCAATCAAATCCATTAGCGCTGCTGATTAATGCCAATGCCCAGATAGACTGGGATAGAAATGATGTTTTCCTAGTAATCGGCGATGCAGATAAAAAAACCCAGTGTGATGAATTAACCTTCATCGAGAGGGTCAATCAGAATAGTGAGGTTTGTACCTCACGCGATAATGAGTTTGCCGCCATAGGAGATGATAATCAGTCTGGATTATCATGGCAAGCTAAGTCTGGCGAGTATTTTGTCGGAATCGGGACATTCTCTGAGGCACCGGAAGATTTTGAGCTGAATATTGATTATGAAGTCAAAATGACTTTCTCTGCTGTAGGTTACTTCGTTATGGTTATATTGTTTGCTAGCGGCTTTACACTCAACAAATATCAATAGTCACTCGATACCTTCGTAGTATGAATCAACAGCGTTATCAAGGTTCTCAAGGGCTAATCTTTCATCAATGGTTTGGGTTACTCCATTCAATCGTATTGCTTGTCCATCAACCCACATGTCCAAGCAATTACCGCCATTAAACACTAAGTTAGCCAAATGTCGATTATTGGACCGGCCACGGGGGAACATTCTGAAATCTTCTAGATCCCAAGCGACCCAATCTTTGCTGTCTTTGGTTATCATGTTGAAGACATCTTTAGCAGGAAGTAATGTAGGATCCCAATGGTCGTGGCGCTGAACCAGAGCAGCAGTTCGAGCCTCATTGAGAATGTTCAAACCATTGCCAGACGATGCTGCGCCATCAGTACCGATGCGCACATCAACGCCAGCGTCAAGATATGCTGGCAATGAAAGAGTTCCTCCACAGGCTAGTTTCATGTTGGAAGATGGACAATGAACAGCAGTTGCGCCGTGATTGTTTAGCATTCTAATCTCGTTCTTCTTGACCCAACTAGCGTGTGCACATACAGTTCCCGGCTTGAAAAAGTCAATACTATCTAGGTATTCTACGGGGTATTTCCCGGTTTTCTCATAACATTCAGCAACTTCTTTTCTTGTCTCACTGACGTGTATGTGGAGGCGTCCATTGCGTTTTTCAGCTAACTCTGCCGCCCTAAGTAAAGTCTCTTCGCTACAGAGGTATACTGAATGTGTAGCAATAGCATACTGAATTTTATCTTCGATAGACTGGTCTTTTAGCATACTGTCTAATTCATCTAACGCTGATTTAGCATCTGGGTGTGAGGGTAAGGCAAAATCACTAACTGGTCCGCCAACTAACCCCCTTATTCCTGCTTTACCTAGGACATCACCGGTAATTGCTGGATAGAAATACATGTCAGCAGCAAAACTGCATCCAGTAGCAATTAATTCTGCAGTAGCAGCAGTGGCTCCTACTCGAACATATTCTGGGTTTAGTTTCGCCTCGGTAGGAAATATAGCCTCGTTCAGCCAACGGTCTAAGGTAAACCCGTCACTGAAATCACGTGCATTAAGTTGCATAGCTAAATGCGTGTGCCAATTCTGTAATGAACGAGTAATTACTTTGTTTGACCCGTCTAGAACCTGTTTAACATCCTCGTCGCCGTTGGAGTTAGACCATGACCCATCGTCATGAATCAGGAAGTCGCCTTGGTGTTTTTCGCCATGGCTGTCGTAAAGAACAGTATTGGTGTATCTAACCGCATATTCACTGGTCATGACTCACCATTCCTTGCTAGTCGGTTAAGAATGGATTATTTAATTGTCAGTAATGGTTTGAGAGATTTTTAATTTGAATTTCTCGGCACTGTATTCTAGACTAGCAATACCAGGTAGTAACCTTCCGGCGAGGTAATTTAGACATGCACCACCACCTGTTGATAGGTGACCCATCTTTTCACTCAAGCCACGATTCATAATCAGTGTGGCAGTATGGCCACCACCGACAACAACATAGCCCGCTGATTCAGCACACGCGTTGAGCATCTCAATAGTTCCAAAGGCAAAATCGGTTAATTCGAATACGCCTGCAGGGCCATTGAGGATAATAGTTCCAGCTCGTTTTATTGCGGCTGATAGTGCCATTGTAGACATAATACCGATATCGAAGATTGGAGCGTCTATGGGCAGTTCATTGATGGTTAAATCCACTCGATTATCCTCGACATTCGCCGCCAAGTCTGTGGGAAGCATGATTTTGTTAGCGAAGTCGTTTAGCATTGCCTTAGCAGTAGCAACGGTTTGATGGTAAGAATCTCCTAACTCATTCACCAAGAAATCATGATTACCTTGGCCAATATCGATACCAGAATATTCTATCAGAAGGTTTGCTACTCCGCCGGTGGGCCAGATTTCGTCGGCAATGCCCTTCCTTAGCATGTTATCAGCAATTGAAATCGAGTCTTCAACCTTGATGCCACCGACAACTGCAATACAAGGGCGAGAGGGATGTTCTAAGGCAACGTCCAAGGCATCAATTTCTCGCTTCATTAGTTCACCAGCCACGCATGGTAGAGTGTGAGTGAAACCGACAATCGACGGTGTGTTGCGGTGTGCACAAGCAAAAGCATCGTTGACAAAAATATCGACTACGCTTGATAGTCGTTGAATGATTTTTGTTTCTGCCATTTCCTCAAAGTTACCTTTCACAGACACTTCTTCTGGATCCATTCTGACATTGTTTAGCATCAAAATTTCCCCATCATTCAGCTCTTCAATCGCCTTCATGGCTTTTTCTCCGTGGATATCTTCGACCCACTTTACATTACGGCCCAAGACACGCCCCAGTTCTCTTGAGTGTCCTAGCGTGTTAGTGAAATCTTTCTTGCCGGGCCTAGATTGATGGGCTAGGATAACTACCTTTGATTTTGTCAACAAATTAAGGGTTGGAATGATTGCCCTAATCCTAGTATCATCAAGAAATTCTTGACTCTTAGGCTGGAGCGGACTGTTGATATCAACACGAACTAGCACGGTCTTGCTTTCGACATTAAAGTCGCGCAAGTTCAGCACCCTTGCCATGTTACGGCCAAATGCTGACAGTTTTTGATATCTTTTCTCCAGTGAACTACAACCAAATAATGAAATGAGCGCTAAGTTATTTATTCGCAAGTAGTGTTTTGAATATCTACTATCAGCAACCAACATGGCGCCTTGGTCAATTGACGAGTTACATGGTCCTGATGGGGAAGATTGGCGCGTGCCGGTAGGTGAGTTAGAGTCGAGAATTACTGAGTTAAGTAATAACTTAGCCGAGGCGGGAATTGAGGCAGCATTAATTCAAAGTCCGGTTGATTTGTACTACTATGCAGGAGGTAGACAAAACGGTGCCTTACTCATTCCAGCAGTAGATTCCGCAGCCAGTACAGAACAAGGTGGCGATGGAGCAACATTCTTTGTTAGGCGCTCAGTAGAACGAGCCAAATTTGAAGCAGGTGCGGATGATTCATGCTTGGAAATACAGAAATTCCCCAGCCTGCGTATATTTGCAGAAACGCTAACAAATATGGGCATAGATGGTGGAATCGGCTTACAACTTGGTGAAATACCAGCCGACTTTGGTCAAAAATTCAAAAGCGCACTCGCACCTATTGGCGAAGGAAAAGATTGCACTGCGATAGTCCATCACCAACGAGAGACGAAATCAGATTGGGAACTTGAAATGATGCGCGAAGGAGCGAAGGTACAACGACAAATGTTCGAAGCCGTCAAGCAAAGTGTGACTCTTGGTGCGACAGAACTTGACCTTGTCGCAGCAGCAGAGGAGGTAAGTCGTCGACATGGCTTCGGGGGAACAGTCCAAATGCGCCGCTTTCCATTACAATGTGACCGTGCCGTTATCGCTTCCGGCCGTGCAGGCGGAGTTCCCTCATTCTTCGATTCAGCAATAGGTGGCACTGGTCCTCACCCAATGGCAGGAATGGGTTCAGGCTTTACCAAACTAGAGGAGAATCAACCGATCTTAGTAGATTTAGTTCATGTTCACCGTGGATATGTAGTCGATGCCACAAGAATGTTCAGCATTGGTGGACTCTCAGAACGCTGGCTAGAGAGGTTATCAGACATGGTTGAAGTAAGTGATTCTGTTGTTGCTTCACTTGGCCGGGGCGATGATTGTTCCAAGGCTTGGCAAATTGGTAGTGAGTTAGCCGAATCGATGGGCTACGGCGAGCATCTCATGGGCATGCAACCAGATCAGAGCAAATTCTTAGGCCATTCTGTTGGTTTGCAGTTAGACGAATCACCAGTTGTGGCTAGAGGTTTTGACCGTCCCTTGGTTGATAATGGAGTTATGGCGATAGAGCCAAAATTAGTGTTTAATGATGGTAGCATTGGCGTTGAGGATACCTGGGTCAAAACCAAGCAAGGGATGAAACGAGTAACTCTTGACGATAGTTATGATTTGATAATTGATTGCTAATAATCAAGTGCATCCAATTCAAGGCAACCCCATGTCGGCTAAGCCTTACTCACCTGGCCATATTGGAGCAGTTGCAGGAAATTACACCCAGATGCGAATTTCTGGCGCAGTAAAACAGCAACTTGTCGACTTGTTGTGCGAGGAACTCGATCGTTTAGTGCCGCAAATGGAATCAGAAACTTTGGCCCAAGATCCCGAACGCAAGACGCTTGATGATCCAAATAGAACCAGATTGAATTACAATAGGACACGGGAGCTGATGATTGCTAGAATTAGCAATATTGAGTCAGTAGGCTCTGCAGCAGTTCAAGCTGGTATTGAGCACATTGAGCAACATCTTGCGAAGATTTTGAAGCATGCAGAGGCGGCTGCTGATAAAGATCGGGTTGGAACAATCAAACCAAGGCACTTAGACATTGCAATATCAGGTATGGGGCTTGATAATGACGGAGAGTTACCAGAACAGCAATTAGAAGAGGAAACTGAGACTTTGGTCGTTGGCCAAGGCGGTGGAGTTTTGACTAGATCGTCACTATTATCGCTAGCCAGAACGCATGCTAAAATGCCAGTAACCGATGATGCGGTGGAAGAATTGATGGATACTTACTATATGGTTGTCGAGAAGTTAGAAGGCGATATTAGGGCCCATGCACAACTTGGCGGGAACCCGGTTCAATTCATTGAATCAATTGGGCGCATGCAGACTTTGATGTCGCTAGGGTGGATGCGGTCAATGCTCACCAGAGCGGCGAGTAATGCAAGAGAACGAGGTTACAAGCGAATCGATATTGAGCAGATTGTCCACCTAGACCCATACTAAGTTAGGGTGCATTTGTATAAATACCTCATACCCAGAGAGCCAGCCAAGAGGTCATATCATGATAGGACAAAACGCGCCAGATTTTACTCTAAAGAACACTGCAAAAGAACCCATATCGCTGTCTAATTACCGAGGTAGTACGGTAATTTTAGCATTCTACCCTGGTGCCTTTACCGGTGTTTGTGACAAAGAAATGTGCGCATTTCAAGACAATATGGCTAAACTGAATGCTGCTGAAGCAACAGTAATTGGTATCAGCGTAGACTCACCTTGGGCTAACGCAGAATTCGCTCGGAAATATAATCTAGAATTTGAACTACTTTCCGATTTAGACCGTGAGGTGGTAACCTCATATGATGCAACATTTGTTGGACTGGGTGGCATTGAAGGTTATGTAAGTGCGAATAGGGTGGTTATTGTCATCGATAAAGCGGGAGTAATCCAACATCGCTGGGTTGCTGAAAATCCAGGTGTTGAACCGGATTATGATGCAATAGTTGCTGTCGCAGAGTCTCTGTGAATATTTACGGATATTTACCGAGATGATTGAATGCTAAATTCAACCATCATTATTTACGGCGCATTTGCTGGTCTAGTGGCAATTTTAGTGACCGTAGCAATCGAGAGATTTGGTGGCCTTGTCGGCGGGGTTCTAGGAACAATACCATCGACAATTGTCCCTGCTGCGGCAGGAGTATACTTGATTGATGGCGAAGCAACCCTCGCCGCAAGTATGTCAATAGTGCCACTAGGTATGTTAATCAATGGCATGTTCCTTGGCGTTTGGATTATTTTTCCCCGCTATATTTCCAATGATAATGCTAAACTTCCTTTGACCACTCTGATTTCACTCATTACTTGGATTATCTTGGCCTTCACCTCACTGATAATTGCGCGCTTTCTTACTAATGGAATAATTACTGAGTTAACGCTTGCAATTATCGGATTATGTGCGCTAATTGCGCTGGCTGTAGTGTTTAATCTTCAGGCCAACGAAGCTCCCAAGGGTGTCAATAAAGTGCCGCTACTAATACTGTCTCTGCGAGGTTTAGCAGCTGGTATAGCAATCGCTGTATGTCTATGGTTAGCGGAGTTAGGTCTGCCGTTTATTGCTGGTTTAGCCAGCGCTTTTCCTGCCATTTTCTTGACCAGTATGGTAGCTCTATGGTTGTCACAAGGACCAAAAGTGCCCCAAGGTGCTGCTGCACCAATGATGCTTGGCGGTGCAAGCGTTTCGGTTTACGCATTAATCGTGATTTGGTCTCTACCGACATATGGCGTTATTATTGGCTCAATGCTTGCTTGGTTTGGATCAGTTATTTTCTGGACGGTACCAGCATTCTTACTACTTAGGCAATACAGGTCAAGTATTGATTGATCTAATCCAGCGTTCTCTGCCGGGTATATCAATTACTTCGCAGTGGACCGAACTAACATCCCTTATTGACAGTAATTTAGTGCGCAATTGGCTTACATCGTATAGACAGCATGGACAATGTGGATGTTTCGGTCTGATCGTAAACTCAATATTACCTGAATCATTTATTTCTAGTGATTGAACAATTCCTGAGTCTTTATATGAGCCTTCACCATGTGGTTCTTGCCATTTTGAAAACACCTGCAAGACCTTCACTTTCAGTGAACGCAAGCGTTTCTCTTTCATAGCAAGCGCTAGTGCTATTGCCTTTTGAGTTATTGCCCTATTCAGCTAATTTACTTTCAATATCGGCTAATTTCATTTCGTTTAGTTTACCCTCAGCGGCGGCTAATTCTTGTTGACAGAACTCAAGTAATTTCGCACCTTCTTCATACAATCTTAATGTCTCATCTAGCGGGATTCCACCCCGCTCCAACGATTGTACGATTTCCTCTAAACGCTGTATTGCCTCACTGTAACTAACTTCATCACTCATTTTTATCACCTTTTTCAATATCATCTACTGTTGCCTTTGCACTGCCGTCGGCTAGTGCTAGGATTATCTGTTGCCCTTCAATCAAATCTCCTGTTTTGCTGATTACTTCACCAGATTTGTCAGTAATCATACTATATCCCCGATGGAGCACATTTCTGGGATTTGAGGAGTTCAGGGACGTATCCAAGATGGCTAATCTTGTTGTCTCATCAGCTAATTTCTTTTGCGTTGCCAGTTGAATTATTGTCGTAAACCGTTGTAGTTGCTGACGCTCTTGGGCTAATCTGCCTGCTACTATGTTGGACAACCTATTTGCCAGGTCTGAAACATATTGATTCGCGTTATATATTCCTCGGAGGGGTGCGTTTAGTAATCTAGATTGCAGTAACTGTAGGTTGTTGCGCCAATCAATAATTATCCGCTTTGAGGCATCATCAAGACGCTCGAATAAGCTCAAATTGAGCATCTGGTGATAGTCGTAATCCGGGACAACTAACTCAACTGCATTGGATGGTGTCGAAGCTCTCAGGTCAGCTACTAAGTCAGAGACTAGCAGATCAGATTCGTGACCAACCGCAGATACAACCGGTACTTGTGCGGCAACAATTGCTCGGACAACAGGCTCGAGGTTAAAGGCCCACAAATCCTCTGGTGCACCCCCTCCTCGGCCAACAATTATCAGGTCAACAGGGGGGAAATTCAACCTAGCCGCAAGTTCAGGAACGGATAACTTGCTGGCTGCTAGTAATCCTCTAACTATCTCACTGGGTGCATTTTCTCCTTGTACCATTACTCCAATAATTGTCCTTCTCAACCCAGGCCAACGATTTTCTATCAATCGATTCATATCTGCTAGCGCAGCAGAGCCTGAGCCTGTGATAATGGCAATATGTTTCGGTATTGTTGGTAATTGTCGCCTTACTCGGTCAAGTAGACCTTCATTACGCAAATCTGTAATGAGTTGTTTCTTACGTTCTTCAAGTATGCCCAACTTGTTGACCAATGCAATCTTGTTGACAACTAATTGGATTTTACCAGCCTTGGCCCACAGATCGAGATTGGCGATTACGACAACTACACTACCCTCTTCGATAAGAGGGTCAATAGCACAACGACCTTGCCATATTACGGCACTGATTTGCCCATCAGAATCAATTAAAGTGAAGTATGTATGTCCATTTGAGTGTCTTTTCCATTGGGTTATCTCACCTGTAATCACTTGATTTTGGAATAGCTTATCGTGCCTGAGAGTATTTCGAACTAAATTTACGAATTGGCCTACTGGTATGGGTCCGGTAGTTAAATCATAGCCGTCCCTCATGGACATTAACTTTGGTCACAGGTTATTGAACATGTCCAAAATCACTCATCATCATTTGTCGTAGTCCGCTGCTTTGCTAATTCTCTGCGCTTTCTCGTTTGGAGATTTTGCCGTAATTCTACCTCGTGCAGTTTACTCTTGATTTTGTTACGCAAAAACCG
>Ga0163110_10001619_pt1 | contig 11475 bp, 9 predicted proteins | sample CRUFie1St17metaG_FD_108703 | JGI IMG/M metagenome (GOLD analysis project Ga0163110, IMG submission 108703) | Marine microbial communities from the Costa Rica Dome - CRUD Field 142mm St17 metaG | ecosystem: Environmental > Aquatic > Marine > Oceanic > Photic zone | place: Costa Rica: the Eastern...
ATTATAGGTTCAGCTTTTGGAACAGGAGTTACGAGCTCAGCCTTAGGTGCTGTATTATTGCCAGAGTTATTCTCATCCTGAGAGTATATTATTTCTTCCTCAGAAATAATTGCCAATAATATTAGGATAGTCAGAGTCTTTAACCGCCTCATTAATTTGTATTCTCTGGCTGTGAAGTCGCAAAGGAAATATTCCAGATGTTGGCCTCTTTACAAAGGTTTAACACTTTAACTATATGATCAAAAGAGGCTTCTTTGTCTCCTCTAAGTATTAGTGCCTGATCTGGATATGCAGCAACAATACTCTTGAACATTTCAAGCGTCTCTAGTTCTGTTCGTTCAATCCCTTCTATAATAATGCCTCCTTCTTTTTTTACATTCACAACAATTTCGCCGATTGTTCTTTCAGGGTTTTCACCCGCTGAAGCTGCTGGAACACTAATGTCAATTTCCGTTTCGAATCTGGCATAGTTCCAAAGGACTATGAAAAATATTAGCAGTAAAAAAACAACATCAATCATTGGAGCCAGCTGAATACCTGTCCTTTCAGAGCCGAACTGTGATTGAAATTTCATTATCTATTAATTCGATCGCTTAAATGCCTTGAATGTCTGCAGGTCGACTAGTTTCGCTTTTTTGTTTGCCAGCCCTCGCCTTACTGATACTTGCCCGTTTATATTGTGCGGCGAGAAGCGCCATAATGTGAGTTGAAGCGGCTTCAAGTTCTGCAACCAAGCCTTGAACCTTACCCCTAAATAGAGAGTAAAAAATTAAAGCAGGAATTCCGATGCATAGACCACCAGCTGTAGTCAATAGAGCCTCGGAGACACCGCTAGCAAGTCCTGTCTGCTTTGATCCAACAAAACTGTGTTGAGCTATTTCGCGAAAAGCCTTAATCATTCCAACAACAGTTCCCAATAGGCCTACCATTGGTGCGATTGCTCCAATATCTGCAAGATACTGGATACGCTGATGTAACAAACTTGCTTGTCTCGAACCCTCAGCTTCGGTGACCTCTCTGACTTCTTCAAAGCTCGCAAGTGGGTTTTTAGTCGCAAACTCCACTGTTTTTGCGGTGATCCTTGAAATGCATTGATCCTGTCGGTTACAGATTTTTAAAAGCCCGATGTAATCTTGTTTTCTAATCAGTGAATCGGCCGACCTCATGAAACGTCCACTAACTACGGCTCCTTTTCTGACGGTTAATGTGTAAAAAATTATGAGGAAAACTGCGGCAATTGATAGAGCGGCGAGAGGCCATGCCAAGAATCCAGCCTCTTGCACTAATTGCAAAAGTGTTAAATCGTTGGTGTTTGTATCAGGCTCCTGTGCTTTTGCTAATCCAGTTGTCAAAAGCAGTATTAGACCGATTTTAAAAATTGTATTCATTTTGATTAAACCTTCTCCAAGGTAACTTATATTTAAAAGATGACCCTTTTCTGGTCGATTTTCAAACTTTGGTTGCATTAAGATTAAGTCTTTAATTCTATATTTTACGTTTAATTATACTATTTAGAAATACGTACACTGTGTCAGCAAACTTTCAGCCATCCCGTGCTAATTTTGGAGAAAAGCTGCAAGAAGTCCCTCATAAGCCCGGTGTTTATATAATGAGGGATAGAATTGGTAGAATTATATACGTGGGAAAGGCTAAAGATTTAAGAAAAAGACTCTCTAATTACTTTACTCCATCCCGAAGAAGTAGAGCAGATATTAAAACTAGAGCATTAGTGGACAGTATTTGGGATTTTGAAATTAATACGGTCAGATCTGAAAATGAGGCTTTGATTCTTGAGGGAAAATTAATAAAGGAGTATCGCCCTAAGTACAATGTGGTATTTAGAGATGATAAAAGATTTTTAATGCTCAAAATTAATCTTTCTGATCCATTGCCTAAGTTTCAATTGGTTCGCTTGCAAAAGTTAGATGGCGCGAAGTATTATGGCCCATTTCCTCACTCTGGAGCCTTACGTTTTACATATGATTGGCTTAATAAAAATTTTGGTCTTAGAACTTGTAGAGCAAAAGTGCCTGGAGAGGTTCAATACAAACATTGCAATGATGATGTTATTAGGAATTGCTCAGCACCATGCGTTCAAAAAGTCGATAAAATTGAATATCTTGAGCAAGTAAATAAGGCTTGTCAGTTTCTCGAAGGAGGATGGCGGGAGAGAGTGTCTGAACTCGAAAAGCAAATGAATGATGCTTCTGAGAACAATGATTTTGAAATGGCTGCTAATTGTAGGGATATGATACAGAGTTTGAGAAAAACTCTACAGCCCTCAAGGAAGTTTACTAGGGGTAGGGGTGTTCCTAGCCCTAACATTGATCCCATAAGTGACATTAATGAACTAAAGGATTATTTAGGGATGGCGTCTCCGCCAAAGGTTATGGAGTGTTTTGATATTTCTAATATTTCTTCCAGTCATATCGTTGCATCTATGGTTCGTTTTGAAAATGGTGTGCCAGATAATTCGGGTTACCGTCGTTATCGTATTAAGGGTGTAAAAAAACAAAACGATTTCTCAAGTATGGCTGAGGTTGTGAGGCGTAGGTATTCAAGAATTTTAATTGATGCAAAGAAGGTTTCAGGTGACTTAGGAGAGTATAATCAGGAAACTACCTATGATGCGGTTCAAAGAATAGGTAATAAATCAAACTTAGTTAAACTTCCTGACTTAGTAGTTGTTGATGGAGGAAAAGGTCAGCTTTCAAGTGCATTAAAGGAATTACGAAGGCTGGGTCTTGATGATTTACCAATTGTTGGTTTGGCAAAAAAAAATGAGGAGGTTTTTGTTCCTGAGAGTTCCAATTCTTTGAGAATCCCCCATGATACCGGTGCGCTCAAGTTGTTACAAAGAATTAGAGATGAAGCTCACCGATATGCAAATTCATATCATCAATTGCTGATGAGAAGAAGAATAGAGGAGAGTGTGCTAGATGACTGTCCAGGTATTAATGAAAATCGTAAAAAGATATTACTCAAAAGGTTTGGTTCGGTTGCTCGTTTAAAAAGAGCTGGAGTCGATAAAATTGCAGAGATTCAAGGTATCAGTGCCAAAAGTGCCAAGGTTATTAAGCAATTTTTAAATTAAATACCTATAAAGGTTGTTGCCTCTTGACCTTTGGGTAACAACAGAAGACTTTTAGGAATTAATATCATGCCTACCAAAAAAGTATCATTACGTATTTTCTTATTGGTGGTGTTTTGTATCAACTTCATATTTTATCCGATTAGGGATGCTTTATCGGATCAAGAGAAATCAATTCCTAAAGCGATCCCCATTACTGAACCAGAAGATGAAAATATCCCTGATGCTCCTCGTGCTTTGCCTGTTCAGCCGCCTCAAAAGGATGATGATTTAGAGGTACCTAAAGCGATTCCTCTAGATGAAAAAGATATTAGTGATAAACCAAATGAAATTAAGAAGTTAGATGATGCTTCTGATGCAGATATAGAGGAAGTACCAAAGGAATTTGAATTACCCCCTTTGCCTCCAATACAAGAAAACATTTTAAATGCCCTTGAAAAAGAGAATCAAGATGTGAGAGCTGCCTGGGAAACTCAAACCGAGGCTAGAACGTTAACTCTCAAAGTTCCTGCTCCTAGAGGGCAAATTACCGACCGGAATGGAGACCCCCTTGCTCAAAATAAGTTAGGATATTTTGTGGCTCTTAAATTTCCTTATTTTAAAGATCCCAAAGAATCTGAAATCATTAAGTATGCTAATGATCGAATAGAGTATGCCAAAGATTTATTCGATTCTGATTGGTCGATCAGTGATGAAAGTATCTTAAGTCATTATGAAAATCGTAGATGGCTACCATTTCCATTTTCATCAATGTTGAGTGATGATCAAATAGGACTTTTTAAATCAAAACCAAAGCCAGGGCTCGAGTTATTTCCCACCTACCAGAGGTTTTACCCTGGCGAAGGTTTGGCATGCCATGTTATTGGATACGTAGGTAAAAAAGCCAAGGCTCCCAAAGGACCTGTTGTTCCTGGTGAATTGTTGTGGCCAATAACCGAAGGTAGGGAAGGGTTAGAGAAAACTTTTGATGATAGATTACAGGGTAGTCCGGGAAAAATTAATTACCTCTTTGACACCAATGGAGTGAAACTTGCTGAGGAGATGATTACTAGGCCTGTTCCCGGTAAGAATGTTGTTACGAGTATAGATATAGAAATGCAGGATCTTGCAGAAAAGGCTCTTGCTGATCACACTGAACGAGGTGCTTTTGTTGTGATGGATTGTATTACCGGTGATGTCTATGCTTTGGCTTCAAGGCCGACATATGATATCAATGTATGGATTCCTGCCATAACGAATTCCAAATTTAAAAAACTTCAAGAAGATCCAAATTTACCACTTTTCCCAAGGGCTTTTAGAGGTCAGTATCCTCCAGCTTCAACATTTAAGATTTCTGTTGCTCTTGCTGCTCTAGAAAATGGGGCTGTTGATCAAAGTACTTTAATCGATTGTCCAAGGTCAATTGAGATAGGAGATAAAATTTTTAGAAATTGGAGTAAAAAACCTGAGGGTAATCTTAATGTTATGAATGCAATAATGCGCTCTTGCAACACATGGTTTTATGTTGTTGGTAGAGAAACTGGTGGTGAAAATATTGCATCAATGGCACATCGATTTGGTTTTGGTGAAAAGACTGGTTTACCACTAAATGCTGAGGAAGACGGATTTATTCCTACCGAATCTGTATTGAAAGACAAGTTTGGCCATTCATTTACAGGTGGATATGTGGCCCATGCTTCGATTGGGCAAGGATATGTTTTATCAACTCCAATACAAGTTGCTCAGATGATGGCAGGTGTGGGTAATGGATTTGTTGTTCCTAAGCCAAGACTAGTTTTACAGGTCCAAGATCTTAACAACAATGTTACTGAAAATTTTTATCCGGAAGAGAAAAATGCATTGAATATTAATCCTATTAATATGTCGTTAGTCCGCCAGGGTATGATTGATGTCGTTAACGCTAGTTCTGGAACTGCGATGAGAGCTAGAAATAAGCATGTTACAATGTCGGGGAAGACTGGAACAGGGCAATGGATTCAAAATGGAAAGCAACTATTAATTTCTTGGTTTGCTGGATGCGTTCCTGCAGAAAATCCTAGATTTGCCTTCGCCGCGATTTGTGAGGGAAATCCGGGTGAAGAGATTACTGGAAGTAGTAAAGCGGCACCATTAGTAGGTGATTTTTTTAATGCCTTATACGAATTAAAAAACGAAAGAGGGGAGTTGGAAGGCTATACAAAAACGGCTGTTGCCACCGCTTTTAAGTTGCCAAATGAAGAAGATGATGGAGATAATCTAAACGAAGAGGTATCTGAAGATCCTAATGTCTTAAGAAGGCTTTTTAGCCCTTTTCGAAGAAGGAGATAAAATAAATTTTAATAGTATCTATGGAAGTTCAAGTAGCAACACTCTGTGATTCAGCTCACGATTATAATCACAAGCTTTGTATCATGGGTACCTTTGATACAATTTGCTCAACTCATCTCCCTGTAGTTCATCCACAGTGTGCCATAGCCTTGAGAATATGTTTTAAACCTGGAGATGAAGGTGATCACGAAATAGCAATTAACTTTATTGATGATGACGGCAAGCCCAAAATGCCATCCATTCAATCTAGAATAAATGTTCAGCTGCCTCCAGATGCTTATTTTTTGACGAGAAATTTAGTTATCAATATTCAACGTCTACAATTCGATGATGTTGGTCAGTTCTCAATCGATGTTAGCGCTGACGGTTCGATGTTAACAAGAATTCCTTTAAGAGTAATGTTGGTTGATAAGAAGCAATCCAAGTCCTAGCTGTTACTAAAATACTTTTAAAGGAGTGCTAAATAAGTTTCAAAGATGAGTCAACTTGGTTTTGTGGTATCACTTACCAAGTTCTTTAATCTGCTTAGCTTTATTTACTAATTCAATAAACTCTTTTCGAAGTCCATTCTTGTCCTTGCCGATTCCCTCTGAAGCAAGTTCCAAAATCAGTTCGCAGTTGATATCGCCAGCGTATTCAGAATTTCTTAACAGCATTCCAAATCCTGCAACAGCAGATGCAAAACGGAAATCTAGGCTTGATTTCTCCCAACCTTTACCAGAATCAGTTAGAGGAACGACAAACTCATTGGCATTGTCTTTAATTTTATCCTCGGGATTTTTGTAGCGAAGAAAAACAGTGAGTAACTCTTCGCTGTCAATGAGGTCAGAGTATTTATTTTCAGCTTTATTATCGTCCGTTTTTTTGTATTTGGACTTTACCTTATTTTGATCACTCGCTCCTGGAGGTGTTATTTCATAAATGGCTGTGATAGTATGTCCGGCTCCAATTTCTCCTGCATCTTTTTTGTCATTACGGAAATCTTCAGCCTTCATTCTTCTATTTGCATATCCGATTAATCTGTAGCTACCCACTTTTCTTGGATTAAAATCGACTTGGATTTTCACATCTTTGGCAACTGTGACTAACGTTGAGCTCATCTTATCGACCAAGACTCGTTTTCCTTCTTTGATTGAGTCAATGTAGTAATATTCACCATTCCCATTATTAGCGATTTGCTCAAGGTTATGATCTTTGATGTTACCTTCACCAAAACCAAGCGCAGTTAAGTAAATGTTATCTTTGTCGGCTCGATCTTTGACTAGTTTAATCAGTTGTGAACGATCAGAAATTCCAACGTTAAAGTCTCCATCGGTGGCAATAATAATACGATTAGTTCCATCTTGGATGAAGTTTTTCTTAGCAAGGTCATAAGCAATTCTAATGCCTCCTTCGCCATTGGTTGACCCTCCACTTCTGAGATTATTGATGACTTTAATGATTTTGTCTTTTTGGTCTCCGTGTACCGGATCTAATTCGATACCTGCGCCTCCCGCATAGGTGACGATTCCGATTCGATCATCTTCAGTTAGATTTTCAACCAATGAGATGCATGATTGTTTGAGTAGAGGTAATTTGTCATTATTCCTCATAGACCCTGAGCAATCTATAAGAAATATAAGATTTGAAGGGGGTCTTTTGTTTGTTTTTATTTCTTTCGCCTTCAACCCTATCCTTACAAGCCGATTTCCTGGTTTCCATGGTGATGAGGCAGTCTCAAGATGAACCGAGAAGGGGTGTTTGTCTCCCGTGAAAGGATAATCATAATCAAAATAGTTAATCAATTCTTCAACACGGACAGCATCTTCTGGAGGAAGCTGATTTTGACGGCCTAAGTAGCGCCGGACATTTGAATAACTCGCAGTGTCAACATCAATTGCAAAGGTTGAAAGTGGTTCCTGAAGAGGTGATACGAAAGGGGAGTCATAATAGGCTCCATATTGTTCATTGTTAATACTAGCTTCTTCAGAGAGTTTCTGAATTTCGCTAATAGATCCCTTGGCTAATGCATTTTCTTCAAGAGTCTTTTGTTTTGAATAGCTTTTCGTAGCTTCGATTTTATCGAGACTCTTTGCCGCTGATGCTGACTTCAAAAAGACCTCTCCAGATTCTATGGACTGGTTTAATTGCTGCGATTGAGCGCTTAATCCTAATTGGTAATCCTCAGGTTCAATGGTGTTGGCTGCAATGGTGTTGGCTGTACGAGGAGAGGGTACATTTCGTTTCTTTGCTAGACTTTGTGTAAAACTGCGTTTCTTATCCTCTTTAGCAGATTTAATACTTTCTTTTGCTTCCTTTCTACCAAGGAGGGGTTCGACGGTTTTTTCCATGTCTAGTTTGTATTCGTCTTTAAGGCTTTGAGTCTGGCTATCTTTCTCAAATGATTGACCGACAGTTGTAAAATTCATTGATTCTTGATCAGTTTCTTTCTTGATAGAATCATATCCAATAATACCCATTCCTATAAAACAAGCTGCAGCGGCACTTATTCCTGTCCATCGGCTTATTTTGCTAAAAGTACTTGGTTTGGTAACAATAATATTTTTTCTAGAAAGAAGAGATTGTTTTTGTTCATCAGAAAGTTCTTCTTTGGGTAAGTTATCAAATTCTTGTTTAAGTGAATCTATAGCACCTTTAATAGAATCAATTTCTGATTTTAGTTCGGAATTTTTGTCTAGTAATTGCTCGAACTCTTCAACCTCATTTTGGTCGAGTTCGCCTAGTGCGTAGGCTGTTAATCTTGGGTCTTCTGAATTAATTTTCATGACTTTTAATTGTAAAATATTTATTTCAAATGGCTTGATCCGTTAGCATTCCTCTTAATTTTTTGATGCCGGCGTGAATTAAAAATCCAACATTGCTAACACTTAAATTTGTAACCTGACTGATTTCTTTATAACTCATGTCACCCTCAAATTTTAGACGTATGACTTCTTTTTGGTTGTCTGGTAATTTATCTAGAAATCCAAGAATTTGAATGCGTTGGTCTGATCGCTCTGCAGCTTTCCCTGGGTCGTCTGCAGTATCATGAATTATTTCAATTTTCTTATCATCCATATTTGTCATGCGTTTTTCTTTCCTAATAATGTCAAAGCATCGATTCCTACATACTGTGAACAGCCAAGATTTAAGGGAATTGGATACCTTTTCAGGGTCTTGCCCATAAAGCTTGATGAGCGTCTCCTGAACAACGTCTTTGGCTCTCTCTGAATCCCTAATAATGCTATTTGCATAGTTAATCAGAGCAGACTCATATTCGTTAATGGCTCTATCAATGAGTCTCTCTTGATCATTTTGGTTTTCGTTATTAGCCATTTTCTATTACTTTAGGGAACGAATGGGGGGGATAAAAAATTAGAGAAAAATGTAAAAAAGTTTTTTGTAGTTGCGAAATTCCGAATTTTTTTACGATTTTAAATCGTCAATCTTCACAAATTATGGCAATAAGTTCGAATGCTTTTATCAAGGGCCAAATATTTTATTTCATATAATTTCTTAATTGTTTTTTTATCATCTTTAGTTTTTAAGGCTTTCCCATTGCATGGGGATGAGAGACCAAATTTTGTGGTTATCCTATGTGACGATCTAGGTTATGGCGATATTTCCTGCTATGGGAATAAAATTATTAAAACACCAAATATTGATCGGTTGGCATCTCAGGGAATTCGCTTTACTGATTATTATTCGCCGTCACCAGTTTGTTCACCATCCAGGGTTGGTTTGCTTACAGGAAGAACACCAAATAGAGCAGGTATTTACGATTGGATACCTTCGGGCACACAATTTCATCTTGAGGAAAAAGAATTTACAATTCCAAAGATGCTTAAAAGGGTGGGCTATGCTACCTGCATGTCGGGTAAATGGCATTGTAACGGGAAGTTTAATAAAAAAAGTCAGCCTCAACCAGGTGATTTCGGTTTTGATCATTGGTTTGCAACACAAAATAATGCTGCGCCAAGCCATAGAAATCCAAAAAATTTTGTTAGGAATGGTGAAGGAGTTGGAGAATTGGAGGGCTTTAGCTGCAGGATTGTTGCCGAAGAAGCCAATAGATGGATTGAGAATCATGTTATAGAAAACCCCGACCAACCCTTCTTTACTTTCATTGCTTTCCATGAACCTCATGAACCTATCAGTTCCCCGGAATCAATGATTAGCAATTATCCTAATGCCCAAAAAAAAGGTGAAGCTTTGTATTATGCTAATGTAGAAAACATGGATTTCGCGGTTGGTATGATTATGGATTGCTTAAATAGAAATAAAGTTGCCGAAAACACACTCGTCATTTTCACTTCGGATAATGGTCCTGAAACTTTGAACCGGTACGGTGGCGCTTGGCGTTCACATGGTAGTCCAGGGGATTTAAGAGGAATGAAACTACATACCCATGAGGCTGGTATTAGAGTGCCAGGAGTAATGCGATGGCCTTTACAGATTAAGGCAGGACAAGTGAGTGATGAGCCCGTTAACTCATTAGATCTTATGCCCACTTTTGCAAATTTGGCGGCTGGTGAAATTCCGATAGATATACAATTAGACGGCACTGATATAGTCAATGCTTTTGGCAAAGATGAGGTCATTCGCAAAAGACCAATGTTCTGGTGCTATTACTCAGCGCTCAACAAATCAAAAGTTGCTCTAAGAGATGGTAACTGGAAATTATTAGCCAGCCTAAAATCTAAAAATGATAAGTACCTAAAAATTAGATCTCTCAATAAGAGTAATTATGATCTTATTAAAACAGCCAGGCTTGTTGATTTTGAGTTATATAATATAGGCAATGATAATGATGAATCATTAAATCTTGTAGATAAGAATCATGATGAATTCAAAAGATTATCTGAGGCTATGCGGATGATGTTTGATGAGGTTTTGAAAGATTCGAAAATCTGGTAATTTGGAGTCCCTCTTCTAGTCCTTCGTTCTTCTGTTCCACTTTAAACAATCTTCATAATTGATTAAAGTGCCTCCAAAGATATCTAAAGCACTTCCAATAGTTACGTCGACGGAGCCAGAACTTAAATCTTCAATTCTTTTTAAGTCTTCAAGTGATCTTACTCCTCCGGCATAAGTAATTGGTATTTTTCCCCAAGTGCCAAGAAGGCTAGCTAGTTCATCATCAATACCTTCACATTTGCCTTCTACATCTGCTGCGTGAATAAGAAATTCGGAACAATAATCTGAAAGAATATCAAACGTTTCAAAGTTTACTGGTAGGTCAGTCATGGTCTTCCATTTATTCTTGGCTACTTTCCATCCATCATTTGGACAGACTCGACAACTAAGATCGATGACCAGCCTCTCTTTTCCTACAGCACGTGTCATCTTACGCAGTCTTTCCATCGAAAAATTTTCACCCTCAAAAATAAAAGAAGTGACGATGACATGACTGGCTCCGTGATCAAGCCAGAATGATGCGTTATCCGGAGTAATGCCACCACCTAATTGCATGCCGCCTCGAAATTCGTTGAGTGCTTTTATTGCCGGCTTTTCATTTCCTTCGCCAAGCATGATTACATGGCCTCCTGTGAGGTTATCCTTTCGGTAAATGTTGGCGTAATATTGAGAGTCTTTATTGCTGACGAAGTTTTCAATAGGTTGATTTGAATTAGAATCATTTAAACTTCCACCAACTATCTGTTTAACTTGGCCTTGGTGTAGATCTATGCATGGACGGAATTTGGTCATTTCATTGTTTTTATATCATTCAAAACCGCCTAACTATTGGAATCAATGGAGTGGACAAATGATGACTAATCTAGCATCTTTTGTATTACATGCTTAAAAAAACTGTCTCACTTTTATTTTATTCATTATTTGTAATTGGTTGTAGCAATGATCAATTTTCCGAAAAAAACATCAATGAAGTATTCGATGTCTTAAAATATGAGGAGAATATCAAATCAATGGTTCTTGTGCCTGGAGGATCGTTCACAATGGGAACTGATGAATTGCAACTTGCAGGTCAGCCTGTAAGGAGTGGTGCTGAAGAATCGCCTCCTCACCGTGTCATATTAGAATCTTTCTATATGGATGAAACAGAGGTGACAAATGCACAATTCAAAACCTTCATTGAA
>Ga0163110_10001624_pt1 | contig 11464 bp, 10 predicted proteins | sample CRUFie1St17metaG_FD_108703 | JGI IMG/M metagenome (GOLD analysis project Ga0163110, IMG submission 108703) | Marine microbial communities from the Costa Rica Dome - CRUD Field 142mm St17 metaG | ecosystem: Environmental > Aquatic > Marine > Oceanic > Photic zone | place: Costa Rica: the Eastern...
AAGCTAGTGGCATTAGGTTTTCAGTTTCATTTGTTGCATATCCAAACATCATCCCTTGATCACCAGCACCTTGCTCTTGGTGCAGTCCTTCTCCCTCTACAACTCCCTGTCTGATATCTGCGGATTGTTCGTGGATTGCAGAAATAACTCCACAGCTATCAGCATCAAATTGATATTCTGATTTAACATATCCAATTTTTCTGATTACTTCTCTTGCTACTTTCTGTACATCTACATATCCTTTAGTTTTTACTTCTCCACTTAGTACGGTTAATCCAGTCGTAACTAAGGTCTCGCAAGCAACTTTTGAATTTGGATCTTGAGCTAAAAAATTATCTAAAAGAGCGTCAGAGATTTGGTCTGAAACCTTATCAGGGTGTCCTTCAGAAACTGATTCAGATGTAAAGTAATATGACATTTCAAATTAATTTTGTTAATAATATTTGTTTAGAAAAATATGTCGGATTTGGCGATAATACTAAGTCTTGTAGACATTTGCTATTTTAGCATTTTTTTTGGTGGTTGCAATAGGCCAAATCTCTCCACATTTCTTGAGACAAATATAGAAAAATAATATTTTTATTTGCTGATTTGGAAATTAATTTTTTTTGTTATTAATTTGCTGTTGACTTATCAAGAAAGACGGAGGGATGGGCCCTTTGATGTCTTGGCAACCCTGAAAAACGCAGGGTGCCAATTCCCACTCCATTTTGGAGAAAGATGATGAAATCCACATATTTTCTAAAATCTTTTTTGTAAAGTCTTGAAAACATCTAAATGAACAAGACGATAGAAGACATATTAAAAGATAGGATACTTATATTGGATGGTGCTATGGGTACCATGATACAAAGGTATAAATTGACTGAAGAAGACTTTAGATCGGACAGATTTAAAAATTCTATTTGTGATTTGAAAGGTAATAATGATCTACTTTCACTTACTCGTCCTGAAATTATTAAAGAAATTCATAAGCAGTATTTAAAAGCTGGAGCTGATATTATAGAAACTAATACTTTTAGTAGTACTTCTATCGCTCAATCTGATTATGATTTACAAACAGTAGTTTATGATATCAATTTCGAATCTGCTAGAATTGCTAAAGAAGCAGCGAATGAATTTTCTACAAATTCTAAACCTAGGTTTGTAGCTGGTGCAATAGGCCCTACAAACAGAACTTCTTCAATTTCTCCAGATGTAGAGAATCCCGCATTTCGAAATATTACATTTGATCAATTAAAAGTATCATATGCTGAGCAGGTGGGGGCTTTAATTGATGGAGGTGTTGATATATTACTTGTAGAGACCGTGTTTGATACTTTAAACTGTAAAGCCGCTCTGTTTGCTATATTAGATATATTTGAAAAAAGAAATATAACATTGCCAATAATGGTCTCTGGTACTATTACAGACGAAAGTGGTAGGACTTTATCAGGCCAAACTTGTGAAGCTTTTTTAAATTCAATATCTCATGTTCCATTGTTAAGTGTTGGTATTAATTGTGCTTTAGGGACTAATGCTATGAGGCCCTATATCAAAGAACTTTCTGATAAGTCATCTACTAACATATGTGCTTTTCCTAACGCAGGACTGCCAAATGAGATGGGTTTATATGACCAAACCTCTAAAATAATGGCTGACCAGTTAAATGATTTTATGAACTCTGGACTTGTAAATATTGTTGGTGGATGTTGCGGTACAACTCCCGATCATATTAAAGAGATTTCTAGAGTAGCTAAAAATTGTAAACCAAGAGTTATTCCTTCTCTAGAAAATGTAATGACTTTAAGCGGTTTAGAAGCAGTAACCATTTCTAAGGATAGTAATTTTGTGAACATTGGAGAGAGAACAAATGTTACAGGTTCTGCAAAGTTCAGAAAATTGATTAAAGAAGACAATTTTGATGATGCTTTGTCAGTAGCACTCCAACAAGTGGAAAGTGGTGCGCAGATTATCGATATTAATATGGATGATGGACTAATTGATGGAGTAGAATCAATGGTTCATTTTTTAAATTTAATTGCTTCTGAACCTGAAATTAGTAAAGTTCCAATCATGATTGACTCCTCAAAATGGGAAATTTTAGAAGCCGGATTAAAGTGTGTGCAAGGAAAAAGTATTGTAAATTCTATTTCTTTAAAGGAAGGAGAAGAAATTTTTATTAGTCAAGCTAAGACAATCCGTAAGTTTGGAGCAGCTGTAGTTGTAATGGCTTTTGATGAAAAAGGTCAAGCTGTGACCTATAAGGATAAAATAAGAATATGTCAAAGAGCCTATGAAATTTTAACCGAAAAAGCTGATTTTCCACCTCAAGATATAATTTTTGATCCTAATATTTTAACAGTAGGAACTGGTATAGAAGAACATAATTCTTACGCAATTGATTTTTTTAAAGCAACTAAATGGATAAAAGACAATTTGCCTTTCGCTAAAGTTAGTGGAGGAGTCAGTAATGTTTCATTTTCATTTAGAGGTAATAATGTAGTACGTGAGGCAATTCATTCTTCGTTCTTATATCACGCAATTAAAAATGGATTAGATATGGGTATCGTCAATGCTGGAATGATTGAGGTTTATGAGAATATTCCTAAAGATTTATTGAAAGCTGTTGAAGATGTTTTATTAAATACTGACTCACAAGCTACGGATCGTTTATTAGTTTTGTCTGAAAGATACAAGGGAAGTGATAAAAAACAAGAAGTTAGTTTAGAGTGGAGATCTTGGAATGTAGAAAAAAGACTAGAGTATGCTTTGGTTAAAGGAATAGTAAAGTACATTGAAGAAGACACTGAACTCGCAAGAAAAAATTCAACAAAACCCTTAGATGTTATAGAGGGACCTTTGATGGATGGAATGAATATTGTTGGTGATCTTTTTGGCAGTGGTAAAATGTTTCTTCCTCAAGTTGTAAAATCTGCTAGGGTCATGAAAAAATCTGTATCTTATCTTACTCCATACATTGAAGAAGAGAAATCCCAAGGATCAAACGCTGGAAAGATTCTGCTTGCTACTGTTAAAGGAGATGTTCATGATATTGGAAAAAATATTGTAGGTGTTGTATTAGCATGTAACAACTTTGAAATTATTGATTTAGGAGTAATGGTGCCTGCAGATAAAATTTTAAATGAGGCAATTAAGCACAATGTAGATATTATTGGATTGAGTGGTTTAATTACTCCCTCTCTTGAAGAAATGATACATGTTGCGCAAGAGATGCAAAGGAAAAATTTTAATATTCCCCTAATGATTGGCGGAGCTACAACTTCTCAAGTACACACAGCTGTAAAATTAATGGATAATTATACTAATAATTTGGTGTTTCATGTACTCGATGCTTCAAAAGCAGTTAGCGCTTCCTCTAATATTATTGGTGAGAACTCTGAAGAATATAAGAAAAAAATATTAAGAAAATACTCTGATATCAAAGAGAATTATCTTTTGAGAAAGTCTCAGAAACAATATGTTCCTATTGAAATAGCTAGGAAAAATTCATTCACTATGCCAGACGATTATGTTCCTCCAAAAGCAAAAAAAATTGGAGTTCAGACATATAAAAATATTATCATTAAGGATATAATTCCATATATTGATTGGACTCCTTTTTTCATATCATGGGAAATGAAAGGAAAATATCCAGAAATTTTCAAAAATGTGAAATATGGAGAGCAGGCTAAAAATTTAATGAAAGATGCTTTAAATATGTTAAATCAAATATCTGAAGAAAAATGGTTAAAATTAATGGCAAAGGTTGGAATTTGGAAAGCTAAAAAAGAATCAGATGATGTGATTCTTTATGAAAATGATAAATACGTGGAAACATTTTGTTTTTTAAGACAACAAACTAAAAAAGATAAAAACAATTTATGTTTATCTGATTATATTTCAGACAAACAAGAAGATTATATGGGTGCTTTCATTTGTACCGCTGGTCATAATATTGAAAAACAATTAAAAATTTTTGAATCTGATTTAGATGATTATAATAGTATACTATTAAAATCTCTCGCTGACAGATTAGCAGAAGCTTTAACAGAATATATGCATAAGAAAGTTCGAAAAGAAATTTGGTCTTATTCTGACAATGAAGATTATACAAATGATGAACTTATAAAGGAAAATTATCATGGGATTCGTCCTGCTCCTGGATACACAGCTTGCCCAGATCATACTGAAAAGAAAAAAATATTTCAACTCTTAAAAGCCGAGGATATTGGAGTAAGTTTAACTGAAAATTTGGCAATGTATCCAAATGCAACAGTATCTGGTTATTATTTTTCACATCCTGAAAGTAAATATTTCAGTGTTGGAAAAATTAAAGAAGATCAAATTATAGAATACGCAAAAAGAAAAAATATGAGTAAAGAAAAAATAGAAAAGTGGCTTAGAACAAATATAGTATGAAAGTTATTGAACATTTAAAAAAATCAAACAGCACATTGTTTTCATTTGAGATTTTACCGCCATTGAAAGGCAAAAGTATTGATTCAATTTTTAATTCTCTAGATCCGCTTATGGAGTTTAATCCTGCCTTTATAGATGTTACGTATCATAGAGAAGAGTTTGTATATAAAAAAAGAACTGATGGACTTTTAGAGAGAAGATCCGTTAGGAAAAGACCAGGAACTGTTGGTATTTGTGCTGCAATAATGAATAAATATCATATAGATCCCGTTCCTCACATTATATGTGGAGGTTTCAACAAAGAAGAGACAGAAAATGCATTGATAGATCTAAATTTTTTAGGCATTGATAATGTTTTAGTTTTAAGGGGAGATCCAATTAAGTCAGAGACATATTTTACACCGGAAAGCGGAGGGCACAAGTATGCCTCAGATTTACTAAAGCAAGTAGAGAATATGAATAATGGTATTTATTTAGATGATGACTTGAAAAGTTCTGTGCCGACTAATTTCTGCATTGGAGTTGCTGGTTATCCTGAAAAACATTTTGAAGCAGCTAACATGAGATCTGATATACACTTTCTAAAGAAAAAGGTTGAAGCAGGCGCTGATTACATAGTAACTCAGATGTTTTTTGATAATAAAAAATATTTTGAATTTGTTCACATGTGTAGAAAACATGGAATAAAAATTCCTATTATACCAGGGATTAAACCAATATCTAGTATTAAACAATTATCATTATTACCACATAGATTTCATCTAAATTTACCAAATGATTTAGTTGATGAGGTTTTAAAATGCAAAAAAAATGAAGATGTTCGAAATGTAGGAGTAGAGTGGGCTGTTCAGCAAACTAGAGAATTAATAGATTTTGGAGTCCCTTGTATACATTTCTATACAATGGGAAAATCCGAAAATGTGAAGAAAATTGTCCAGTCATTTGCTTAAGATTGATATTGATTCATATTAATTAGATAATTTTTCATTAATTTTGCTGTAGTTTACACTAATTTATGAATAGAATTTTAACGTTACTCATTTTCATTTTCTCTATTTTGACATTTGAATCTTTAGCTCAAAATAGCAAATATGAAAAATCAACTTTTGAAGTATATGGAAATTGTGATATGTGTAGAACATTAATTGAAACTACAGCAAAATCAATAGATGGAGTAAAAATAGCAAAATGGAACTCAACAAAAAAAACTATGAAAGTTAAGTTTTACAAGGATTTAACTTCAATTGAAGAAATACAAAAAGCAATTTCTAATGTTGGTTATGATACCGAAAAATATAGAGCACCTAATAAAGTCTACGAAAAACTACATTATTGCTGCAAGTATGATCGAAAATCAAACAAATAATTTATTATGAAAAAAAATATTTTTAGTACATTAATTTTGTTTCTTATCTCAGTAGTTTCTTATTCTCAGGTAGCAACAGATTTTACAGCAGATGATTGCGGAGGAATATCACACAATCTGTATTCACATTTAGACGATGGTCATGTGGTTGTAATTTGTTGGGTTATGCCTTGTGGTCCATGTGCTTCTGGTGCGGAACATGCTCAAAATGCTGTTCAATCTTTTGATGTTACTCACCCAGGGTTGATAAGATATTATATCGTTGACGATTTTGCAAATTCAGATTGTAATTTTCTTACAGCTTGGAATGGAAGTTATCAATTGTTTCCTGACGCTACTTTTTCTAACCCTTCCATTGATATGAATGATTATGGAGGTATTGGTATGCCAAAAGTTGTAGTTATTGGTCCAAACAAACAAGTTTATTATAACGGAAAAAATAATGAAATTACACAATCTGCAATAATTGACGGGATTAATCAATCTTTACAAATATCTACTAATATTGATAATAACGATGTAAATCAAGGATTTTCTTTTTTTTATGACAATCAAAATAAATTAATTCAATTTTATAATACTAAAGTTATTAATTACAAAATATTTTCTTCCAATGGAGAGTTGATTGATTTCTCAAATTCATCAATCAGAGAAATTGATGTAAAATATTTGTTATCAGGACTCTATATAATTAAATACAGTACCAAGGAAAAAGTCTTTACTCGTAGATTTACAGTATATAACTAAAAATAATTTTAAAAAATTATACTAATTGAATTATTTTATTTTTATTCCATTAATTTTTCTTTTGATAATAGATGTTTACTTTTTTCAAAGTAATAACAATTACTTCAATAAGATTTTTTTTGGATTTCCGATATTAAAATATACCTATTGGGTATTGAGCGTTACCATTTATTTGATTCTGTTGTACCATTCTTATGATTATCAAAATGAATCTAAGTTTGTAAATATCAAACCATTCATTTTCAGTCTTATTTTTGTTATTTATATTTCAAAGTTTGTAGGGTTATTCCCATTAATAATAGATGATACAATTCGTTTATTCAAACTTTGTTTCAATTTTTTTCAATCTGAAAATAATACATTAGATGTTTCAAGATTGAAATTTTTAAAAAATTCCTCTTTAATAATTACGGCTTCTATTTTTTTTTTACTTACATATGGGATGCTTATAAATAGATATAGATTTAAGATAAATACTCAAACAATTAAAATTAAAAACTGGCCAAAATTTTTAAATGATTTTAAAATTGTACATATTTCAGATTTGCATTTAGGGAGTTTTGAAAGCAGAGATAAGCTAGAGGAAGCTGTTGAAATAATTAATTCTCAAAATCCAGATTTAATTTTATTCACTGGAGATTTAGTAAACAATTCATATACTGAGGCATTACCTTACAAAAAATCATTACAAAAGTTAAAATCTAAATATGGAAATTTTTCGGTCTTGGGAAATCATGATTATGGAGATTATATTGGGCTTAAAAGAAACTCTGAACAATGGAAATCAAACTTTAAAAACCTAATAAACTTACAAAAAGAATGTGGTTTTAATTTATTGATGAATGAGTCAATTGAAATTAAGTCAAAAGGATATTCATTTAATCTTGTAGGCGTTGAAAATTGGGGAGCTGGAAATTTTAATAAAGATGGAGATATCGACAAGGCCATTGAAAATATTAATCTCAAACTTCCAACTATATTAATGTCTCACGATCCCTCTCACTGGAGAGAAATTATTTTAGAATACAAATATCCAATTGATTTACAATTGTCTGGACACACACACGGAATGCAGTTTGGCATTGAAATTCCTAATTTTAAATGGAGTCCAGCTAAATACAGATACAGGGAATGGGCCGGTTTGTATAAAAACAACAATAAACAAATTTATGTAAACAGAGGATTGGGTCATTTGGGATATACTGGAAGAGTTGGTATACTTCCCGATATTTCAGTGTTAAAAATTAAAAATGAAATCTAACTCATTTAATATATCATATGATATTGATAATCTTATAGATAATTGGGAAGATCTTCCAATCACATCAAATTTAAAATTAAATTATTTAGGAAGTTATTCTAAAAGTAACCCTGAACTATTACATCTATTTGTTCATAATAAAACTTCAAGATTTTATTTCAATCTGTTTCGTCTAAATTTATCTAAAACTTCTAATTATTCTAGGCACTGGACTAAACATTTATTGAAAATTATTGACTTAAATGTACTTTTGCTTTCAAATGGTTTTGACTCTACCAAAAACTACTTTTACTCAGAAGAAAAAATTGATATTAATAATTTATTAAACACAATCAAAAATAAATTTGATGTAATAATTATACCTGAAAATTTATATAAATTAATGAACAATATTAAACAATATACTAGAGTTCCAGTGGAGGAAAATATGATTTTAGATATTAATGAATCTTGGAAGTCGATTGATGACTATTTTTTTTCTTTAAAAAAAAAATATAGATATAAGTTTAAAAAAAATATTATTAAAACAAAACCTCTAAAAGTTAAAGTTTTATCTACAGACTTTTTAGAGAAAAATATTATGTTAGTTGAAAGATTGTTTGATCAGGTAGTTTCAAATTCAAATTTTCATGGTCCAAAATTTAACTTAAAAACTTTTTCAAAATTAATTTCTGAAAATCATTTAATTATGAAGGGGTATTTTTTTCAAGATTTATTAGTTGGTTTTTCAACTTATTCAGTTGAAGGTGGAGTCATACATACAAATTATGTAGGGTATGATAAAAAATTAAATTTAGATATTCCTATTTATTCAAGAATGCTTCTAGATCATATTGAGACAGCAATTCAAACAAAATCTCTGAAGTTGATTTTAGGAAGAACCGCTAATGAATTTAAAAGTAATTTTGGAGCTTCTCCAGAGAATAATTTTATTTATATAAAGTTCAACAATATTTTTTTAAATATTTTACTCAGTCCTTTAATTAGAAATATTAAAATAAAAAAATGGACTCAGAGAAAGCCATTCAAAAAAATCAGACTAGTAAATCATAATGATTAGATAATTTTTATGTTTGTAGAGATGAATGGTGTAATAATAAAATCAACTGGAAGTTGGTATATAGTAAAATCTGATTCTGGAAATTTATTAAAATGTAGATTAATTGGTAGATTTAGAAATGAGATTATCAAAAGTACAAATCCTATAGTAGTTGGTGATAATGTAAAGATACAAAAAAGGAATGATAATTTTGTTATTTCTGAATTATACGATCGAAAAAATGCTATAATTCGAAAGTCAGTGAATCTATCCAAGCAAACTCATGTGATTGCTGCAAATATTGATCAAGCTATTTTAATGATTACTTTAGATTCACCAATTACTACTACCAATTTTATTGATAGGTATCTTGTATCAGCAAACGCTTTTGGTGTAGATGTAGTTCTATTGTTTAATAAACTTGATTTACATAATGAAAAATCTAGATTTAATCATGAACGACTTGTTTCTATCTATTCTAAAATTGGATATAAATGTATTTCTACATCAGTGATTAAGGGCGATTTGTCTCAAATTAAAAATATTATGAAATCAAAAATAAATTTAATATCTGGACATTCTGGTGTAGGAAAATCAACCCTAATTAATTCACTACAAGAAGGATTGAATATTGCTACAAATAATATTTCTGACAGTTATAATCAGGGTCAACACACAACTACATTTTCAGAGTTATATGAGCTTGATTTTGGAGCTTCGCTAATTGACACACCGGGAATTAAGGGATTTGGTTTAGTTGAAATTCGAAAGAATGAAATTGCGAATTATTTCCCTGAATTTTTTAATTTAAAGGTTGATTGCAAATTTAACAACTGTATTCATTTGAACGAACCAAGTTGTGAGATTAAGCGAGCGGTTAAATGTGGTAAAATTGCTGAAAGTAGATATTTAAGTTACTTAAGTATGTTAGACGAGGAAGAAGAAAATTATAGAACTATTGGGTATTAAATGAGAGCGGTTATACAAAGAACAATTAATGCTTCTGTACATGTCAACGATAAAAATATCGCGGAAATAGATAAAGGATTATTAATTTTTGTTGGAATTGAAACAGATGATTCTATAGAAGATGTTAAGTGGTTAGCGAGTAAAATTGCTTTAATGCGCATTTTTTCAGATATAAATGGAAAGATGAATAAATCAATCATTGATATTGACGGAAACATTTTGTTAGTTAGTCAGTTTACTTTACACGCAAAAACTAGAAAAGGGAATAGGCCTTCTTTTGTAAGGGCAGCTCGGCCGGAAAAAGCTATCAATTTGTATAAAGAATTTAAAATAGAACTTTCTAATACAATAGGTAAAAATATTAAATTTGGTGAGTTTGGTGCTGATATGAAAGTTTCATTAACAAATGATGGACCAGTTACTATAATTATTGACTCAAAAATTAAAGAATAATGACTATTAAAGAATTACAAAAACAAGTTGACGACTGGATTGAAAAATATGGAGTAAGATATTTTAATGAACTAACTAATATGGCTATATTGACAGAGGAAGTAGGAGAGCTTGCTAGAATAATTTCTAGAAAGTATGGAGAACAGTCTTTCAAAGAAGGAGAGAAGTCAAATCTTGCAGAAGAAATGTCAGATATTCTTTTTGTTCTTATTTGTTTAGCAAATCAGACTAATGTTGATTTGGAATCAGCATTTAAAAATAAACTCATGTTAAGAACTAAAAGAGACTCGGAGAGACACAAGTCGAATAAAAAATTATGATTTAATTTTTAGATTTAGAAAGTACTCCAAATTGATGTACTATATCAATTTTATTAGATTTTGACATTATTCCTGGGTTAATTCCTAGTTTTCCCTCCGGTATTTCAGTTTGTAAATTTTTATAATAATTCTTCCAGGTTTCTAAAGTATCATTTGTATTTGGGTTTATGAAAGTCATTGGTTTTAGTTCAAATATATTTGATTCCTCAAAAGCTTCGTATATTAACTCTGAACAATAATATTTATTGTTGTTTAGTATGAATACATTGTCATATTCATCTCCAATTTTATCTTTCATAAAATTTATAGCTTGAGGAATATATTTTTTGTAAGGATTTTTTAATCTTCCTAAAATAACTTTGGGTTGTTTGTTTGAATCTAATGATCTTGTGAGAAAAGAGTCAATATTAGTAAACTTAACTGAATTAGGAATTGCTTCTATAACTTTCATTTCATTATCTTTTTTGACTATGACTCCAATGTGAGAAATATTAAAGCTATTATACCCAGGTGTTACTAATTCTATTGCATCACACAAAGGGGAGGAGTCTAGATCTTGAAAAAGTATGTCTCCTTCCACATATTCAGAAAATTTTGCGTTATTATTATAGCTACAAGAGAGAAAAAAAATGAAAATTAAACTCCAGAATTTATTTTTCAAAATGAAAAGATTTTAATTAATCTGCTAAAACAATAATTTTGTTTTCAAGAATTTCAACCACACCTCCACTAATTTTAAAACTCTTCTTTTCATTATTTGTGTCAGTGACTTCTATGTGGCCCCCTGAAAGATTTGATATGATGGGTGCGTGATTATTTAAGACTCCAAATTCTCCTTCAGATCCTGGGAATTTAGCGTAAGTAATTTTTCCCTCATACAGTTTGTGTTCTGGTGTAATTATTTCTAA
>Ga0163110_10001628_pt1 | contig 11450 bp, 8 predicted proteins | sample CRUFie1St17metaG_FD_108703 | JGI IMG/M metagenome (GOLD analysis project Ga0163110, IMG submission 108703) | Marine microbial communities from the Costa Rica Dome - CRUD Field 142mm St17 metaG | ecosystem: Environmental > Aquatic > Marine > Oceanic > Photic zone | place: Costa Rica: the Eastern...
CGCTGTTCTCACCGCCAAGGAATAAGAAGTTTTCCGTTGCCTGCCACTGGACATTTTGTACTTCAACAAAGTCCGGACGCCCTGCGGCATGAACCACTAATTGCGCCTGTAAATCTGAAGTCAGTAATAACTCCGTTGCCCCACTAACAGGCACGGTCTGTCCGTTGATCACCACCTCTGTTGCTGCTTCAAAACGCGAGTAATACGTCGATTCTGCTGTAAACAAAAATTCTGCATTAGCCGGGGTAAGCGGCGCAAAAAGCGCTACCGTTTCCATTGGCGTATTCAAATAATCCGTCAGAGATTTATCGTAAGCGGCTAAATCCATGTTTTGGTTAGACGCATGTAACCGTGGCAACACAGAAAAGCGGACTTGCATCACATTGGCATCAATGTATTCCACCACTAAATCATCGGGATACAAATCAAAGTAAACGTCGAGGAAAGTGCCTGCATCTTGGTTGAAAAAGAGTTTGCTAAAGTGCTCATGCAAGGGAAATAGTGCTTCGGCTTCAGGCAAAACAACATCGTTATCGTTGTTAAGTGGCACATCGAATACCACCTCGATGTTAGCGCTGCCGACCGCTACTGTTGTAGGTAAAATGATACGCTTGTTTTCCGTGTCGACGCGCCCAAGCACATCCGCAAACTGACCAAACCCAATGTAAGCACCGTCCACCAGCTCGGGGGTTTCTAGCGCAACGGTATTACTTGCAAAAGTCTCTAAATCTTCATCAGAAGGGGTTAATACCCAACGTTGTTCACTGCCCTGTTGGGCAACAATTCTCAGCGTATATTCGCGAACGCGACCACAGGAAAAGCAATTTACATCGTACAGGTTTATATGCGCCTGACCGAAGCGATTCACGCTCCACCTCACCTGAAAGTGATTGCCAAACACATCAATGAATAAACCTTTACCCGATTCAAAAAGATGAATCACATCACGAGATTGAAACCGATGAATTCCAACCAAATTGCTCGATACAATTCGAATTGAACTGTACCTTGCCGGGTTATCGTCCACCGCAAACTCCAGCACATAATCTCGGTTGTCTTTGCCATCGCTTAGGCGCATATCAATGCGATAGTTGCCTATATCAAAAAAATCGGGATTCACAGTCACCATTAACGCATCGTTGGTGGCGCTGTAGGTTAACCATTCAGGGGGAGAAGTGAGCTCAAGGGTAATGTCATCATCGTCCGCATCTCGAATTTCAAAAACAAATTCGGTGCGCTCTTCTGCTAAAACGCGATTGGAGAGTAAGCCTCTGATTTCAGGCAAAGAATTGCCATTGTTCGTGGCAGCAATATTATCTGAATCCTCTGAGGCAGATGGAAGTTCGCTTTGGCTACCACTGCCGCCACAGCCGGATATAAAAACAGCAAGCAATAAGCAAAGCAACAATCGACTTTGATAACTCACGTAAGGACAATCCCGGTAAAATAAAAGGTCTGCGGACTATACCGAGTTATTCAAAAAAACAGAAGCAAAACGGGCAAAAATAATACCAATTACGCATGGTGTTTACGTTCAGCCAAGAAGCCCAACAGTAGGTAAATAGTGATGACTACGCCAGCAAACCAATTGCGATCCAACAGTTTGATCAAATAGTGAACGGCCTCTTCACCGTAATTCGCCAGCAAGCCATAACCAAACGAGCACAAAATCACGAAAGAGAACATTCTAAAGACATAATGATAAGGTTGCATGATGCGCTTGAGTAACTTGTTAATGTTGTCTCCATACAAAACCAGTAACACCGCCACCCACGAGGTTGCCAACACAACTCTGTGACCCCAAAGCCAGCCTGAAAAATCACTATTTAAAGAATAAAACCACTCCATAACCCACCTTAAAAAACTGCTTATCAGTGTTGTACCCGTTTTCGGACTAGCATCATCTAACAGCGCTCAGGGAATAACAACAGCCAATCTTATTTTCGCTTAAATTAGCGCGTGTTATTGAAAAATAAAAACCGAAATAGCGTTCCCAAAAGGCACGGTAACTTATAAAGTATGAGGGTTCTTTTTAAACGCATTTTTGATGCAATACACCGTTAATTAGGCATATGCTTTCTTTTTATCATCATTCCTTGCTCAGCCCGGATTTTGAACTCGGCAAGGGCAATAAACTTTTTCAAGATCAAGAAAGACTGGTGATTAATCACGTCTTTTTTGCCTCCCCGAATCAAAAAGAAATTGTTGAATTAACGAAAATCCCTCAACAAACCATTTCTAGAATTGTTAAATCGCTTGTTGAAAAGAAAGTCTTTATTCAAAGCAGCCGAGAATCCACAGGATCTCGCGGGCAGCCAGGGTACATTCTTAACTGCAACCCGGAATTTGCTTACAGCATTGGTGTGGGCATTTTGTCTGAATCGGTTGCCATTGCGGTCATGGACTTCCAAGGTAATTTGGTTTATTCCCATGAAGTGCAGCTGCAAAACATGTCCGTTAGCAACGTAATGCAGCAACTTAAAAGCATGTATAACACCGCCACAAAAGATATTGATAACCAGCGTATTTTAGGCATTGGCGTATCGCTTTCTGGCTATTTCACTCATAACAATACCCGCATTAACACGCACCATGTGTTAAGCGAATGGGCTGAAATAGATATTCCCAAATGCTTCACCGAGGCCTTCAACCTGCCCACTTGGCTGGAAAACGATGCCACTGCTGCTGCCGCAGGAGAAGGGGTACTTCATCGCGCAGAAAACTTCAGAAGCTTCGTTTATTTGTTTATTTCCAAAGGCTTTGGTGGTGGCGTTGTTACCGACAGAAATATTTGGCGAGGCGATCACGGTAACGCTGGTGAAATTGGCGAGCTGCTCCCCCCAAAAGTATTTCCACATCCCAACTTGGAATACTTACGACAAATATTGATTAAAAATGACGTTGATATTCAAACATTGCACGAATTACGTGAGCGCTTTGATATTGAGTGGCCTGGCGTGAAAGAATGGATTTACAAGGTGAAAGATGCCCTGAGTTTGGTAGCATCCGCCTCTTCTGCGCTGCTCGATCCGCAAACCATTATCATCGGCGGGCACATCCCCAAAGCCCTTGCCGACGCCTTAATTCAAGAAATTGAGATCTACACCCAAAACCGCCGAGATTCTAGCCGCCCAACACCGGAGCTTCGCGTTTCCGCAACCACTGCCGACCCGGTTTCCATTGGTGCAGCCAGTATTCCTTTTAGGGAGTTGTGTTTACAGGGTTAACCACAATCACCCGAAAATCATTCACATTGGTGTGAGTAGGGCCTGTAATGATTAAATCGTCCAAGCGCTGGAAAAAAGCAAAACTCTCGTTGTTTGCGAGCGCCTGCTCTGGCTTTAAGCCCAAAGCATCACTTCGCTGCAACGTGTTTTCATCAATATAAGCCCCCGCCACATCACGATTACCGTCTACACCGTCAGTATCACAAGCCAACGCCGAAATACCTTTTGCCCCCTTTAATGCCATGGCCAGCGCTAATGCATATTCCTGATTAGGGCCACCTGCACCTTGGGTGTTATTCAGTGAAACGGTAAGCTCACCACCCGAAAAGAACATTACAGCCCGTTTTTCTTTTAGCGCTTGAAGCGCAATTTGGGCATGAGATTGCGCGACTTTGCGGGCCTCACCTTCTTGCTGATAATCAATGACCTCAACCTCCCAGCCATCAGCTTTGGCCTGCGCAATGGCTGCATCGATAGATTGTTCCGCATTAGCAATAATCGCCACTTCACCGGGCAGTTGCGTATTTCGCGGCTTATCGTGCTTATTATTGGCTAAAGAATCGTTTGATACATTAGCTAATAAAGACGAAACCTGCTCGTAGTACGGGTTGTTGTATCGCTTCAAAATGGATAACGCTTGTTGCGGCGTGCTTGTATCCGGCACTGTCGGACCTGAAGCAATAAAGCTTGGGTCATCTCCCACCACATCCGAAATAATATAAGAATAATGCGGCCCATTAATGGCTTGACCAAGCTTTCCGCCTTTCACTTTAGAAAGCAGTTTACGCACAGTGTTGATCTCGTGAATTGAAGCACCACACCCTAATAAAAAGCGATTGATATCGATTTTAGTGGCCAAGGGTAAGCCATCGATAGGGAGCGACATCAGCGCCGAGCCACCACCAGAAATCAGAAATAGCACCGGGATATTCGCATCGCATTCGCTGGCCAATTGCAGCATCTTTTCTGCGGCAGCTGCCGATGCTTCATCGGGGATCGGGTGGCCTCCTTTTAACACTTCAATGTTGCCAACGTGCGTTGCTTCAGTGTAACCATGACGAGTTACCACCGCGCCAAAACATTTATCACCAAAAAAGCGATGCGTCGCCTGTGCCATTTTAACGGAAGCTTTCCCTGCTCCCAGCACACACAAACCGTTTGAGGCATCTATTTTTGAAAGATGTGGCGGCAAGCAATATTCCGGTAATGCTTGCTCCACCGCGATACGATATAAATTTTGCAGATAACTTTTCACGAAGCCCTATCTCATTGATGTTGAACGATGCTGCTTCCTGCTCTGGAAATCATTCGTCATTAACGCTCGCGCTATCCAACAAACACACTTGGAATAGCAACACATACTGCAATCATAAAGAAGAAGTAACCGACTAAAACGCCAATATCTTTCTTTGATAAAATATTGCCATGCCCCCACTGAAGCGGTTCAGCATCTGTCGAGCCTTGCGCATCTAGGCTAGGCGAAAGACGGGACAAAGCCATAGCCACAAGCGTTGTTATTGCAGCACCAAAGAAGTTCCACCAAAACCAAAACACTTCTGGTACAAACAGCCATAAATACATGTTTACCGCCACGCCCGACAACAGCCCCACATTCATGTGCCAGCCGCCCACACGCTTCGCAAATGCCGCGAGCATAAACATCGACAAAATAGGTCCAAAGAAGACCGAACCCACTTTATTGCTCGCTTCGATAACGGTTTTAGCAATATCGCCTGCATACAAGGAAAGCACGAGTGTCAACACGCCCCAAAAGGTCGACATCCACTTGGAATAACGCATGTAGGTTTTGTCGTCCGGCTTTTTCTTCACAATGCGTAAGTAGTCTTCTAATGTCACCGCCGAAAGCGAATTAATGGTTGAGCTCAGTGACGACATTGCCGCCGACAGTATGGCAACAATCAAAAAGCCTATAATCCCGTGAGGTAAGTAGTTAATGATAAACAGCGGCATCATCATGTCGCTTTTATCGGCGGGAATCATCGCACCAAAGTTAGTATCCACCATGGCTAATGTGCCAATAATCAAACCCGATAAGCAATACAGAAGCGTGATAGGAAAACGGACAATCCCGTTTGCCATCAACATACGCTTTAAATCGGTGGTATTTTTAGCGGATAGCGCGCGCTGCGACTGCGTTTGATCACAGCCATAATAAGAAGCATAAAGAAACAAGCCGCCAATCACCATTGGCAAGAAGCCAAAACCATCGCCATCGAAGCCAAAGGAATCAAATTTAATGGCTTGTAGGCGAGTTTGATCCACTTCTTGTAGCAGAGTATCCCAGCCCCCTAATTGCGCTAACCCAAAATAAATACAAACAAGGGTGCCAAGCACGATGATAACCATCTGAATCACATCACCGTAAACCACAGCTTTCATGCCACCTTGTAAGGAATAAAGCAGAGTAATTAAGCCAATAACAACAATGGATTGCAGCAGTGTTACTCCCATTGTCGACATCAAAATAAGCGACACAGCATAAATCATAATGCCCGTGGCAAAGGCCCGGCTAAACTGGAATACAACGCTAAGAATTAAGCGAGACGATAAGCCAAATCGGCGTTCAACGTAATCATAAATACTGACCACGCCCGAACGGTACAAAGTCGGCAAAATGCCCGACAACAACAATATCATTGCCAACGGCACCGCCAATTCAAAGGACAGCCATTGTAGGCCGCCCCCTTCCCTTAACCCCACAAATGCGGGCGCAGAAATAAAGCTAATGGCAGAAAGCTGAGTTGCCATTACCGATAACGTTAACGGCTTCCAGCCAATACTACGTCCACCTAAGAAGTAATCCGACTTATTCGACTGACCCCGTAGAAGGAAACCCAACACGAGCAAGCCCGCCAGATATCCTCCTACTACAACGTAATCCAGAAAATTCATACCGCGTCTATACCTCTACTAAAAATCGTATCTTAGCGTGATACTCACGCGACGCGGTAAAATAGGTCGACCAACAAAGAATTCACCGCCCGCCACTTGGCTATTACCCTGACGAGGCGAGCCTTCAGTAATGCCTTCATCATCAAACAAGTTAAACACACTCAGCCCAAGCCTTAGTGTTTGGTCTTTGCTAAACTCCCACGTGTATCCGGCATCTAGTGTTGCGATTGTGTGGCTATCTAACTCAACTGTGTTGATATCGTTGGCAAAGTTGTCACCAAAGTAACTAAGGCCCAAACGAGTGTCTATTGCGCCATTATCGTAGGCAATCCCCAAATTACCCGACAAATCAGGCTGCCTACGCGGCTCCTTACCATCGTTATTGCCTTCCGTAAATTCGGCATCTTGATAGGTGATGTTCCCATCAATCGTAATTTCATCTGTGAGGTTGTATCGCACAATCACTTCCGCACCAAAGGTTTCTGTCGACTGTTCAGAAATCACTTCGCGGATTCCACCAGCACCGTCATTTTCGAATTCGACCGAACGACGATTATCTAGTTGAGCGGTGAATAACGACGCATCGACGTATAAATCTTTCGGAAAGTATTTAAAACCGATTGCTGCCAAGGTGATGTCTTCGCCGTCGTAGCTTTGTGGGTCGCCGTTTTCGTTAAAGCGCACGCTTCGAATTTGAGGAAAAAAGTAGCCCTTCGACGCATTGGCGTAAAAGTTAATGTCGTGCTCGTCCATTTTATATAACACAGCACCGGAAAACGCCGCTTCTGTGGTAGACACTTCACCATAGGTAAATCGCCCTGTGCCTGTACGATTCACTTGAAGGTTATGCGCCAAACTGGGGTCATCGAACAAGGTAACAAACTCGCTGCCTTCTTGTTTAATTGTGCCTTCTGCACGCTCTACCCTTGCGCCTAAATCAAAGGTCCAACGATCGGCAACAATCTGGTCCGTCACATAAAAGGCAATGCGCTTGGAGGTAAGGTCACGGTTGGTGTAACTCGTTCCCGGGCCAGTAACGCCATTACGAGAATAATGCGTCACGTTGCCTTGTTCATCAGTAAAAGATAAATCAATTAATCGCGCATTTTTACCATCGCTGAAATCGGCCAAGTAAGCAGAAAGAATGTTGAAATCTTCTTGTTCGGCATGAATAAAGTAAGTACCAAAGTTTAGCGTGTGCTCTAGTCCACCCGCTTCAATATCACCCGTTAAGTTAAACTCAGCACTGAAAAAGTCACCGTCGCGTCGGCGATCCAGCAGTCGGTTACCAAAGAGTAAGTAATCTTCTGGCACCGCTTGGCCTGTTTCTGTCCACGTGAATGTGGGCGTGCCATAAAGATCCGTTAATGTTTGTCCATCTAATCCTCGCAGCGGATTATTCACATAGCCACTTAATGGCTCTGGAGAATTAGTGATGCCATCGCCATCAAGGAACAGATTGAATTGGTGATCGTAATCGGCCGCTTTTGCCTTACCGGAAATGCGCCAATCACTATTCAGCTCTTTCATAAACTCAATGGCGAGTGAACCGCCGTCTGTGGCGACACCATCTCGGATAGGCGATTCATAATTGCCATCTGCCGTAGGAAAGGAAAGTTCTGCGGCCCCCACTGTTTGACCGACATAAACCGTGCCGCCGTCGTTACCGGTTAAACGATCTCGGCTGTTGCCATCTAATGGAAGGGGCAGGAAAAACTGCACTTTGTCATCAATCATCTGCGCAAATACAGTGATATGACCATCATCAAATTCTTTGTGAATGTTACCGCGAATTTGGTAACCCTTGGTTGGAAGGCCTGTATCTAAAGGGCCATCGTCGTAACGGTAGTAGCCAGAAAACGCATAATAAAGGTTATCATCACTGGAAAGCGGACCGCTGGTGTAAAAGTCAGTTCTTAAGCGACCATCTTCTGCAAATTCAAGCTGCACCGTGCTTTCTGGATCATCACTACCCACTTTAGAAATGTAGTTAATTACCCCTGCAACAGAGCCTGGACCAAATAAGTTCGACACACCACCACTAACGAATTCAACGCGTTCGATACCAATATCAGGGCGATAGTAAACATCTTGAGCGGAAGAGGTCATTCCCGATAAAAACGCTGGCATTCCATCAAAATTTAAAGGCGTAAATTGAAATTGACCGCTAGATGGCAAACCGCGAACAAAAGCATTTGTGGCCACTTCACCGCCGCCGCCTTCTACTTTAATGCCCGGTACTGTCATTAAAATATCCGCTTGGCTAGAGAAGCCACCGTTGGCTAAATCTTCATTGGTAAATAAAGACGTTTTAGCCGGCGTATCGGCCTCTGCGCGAGCTAAGCTCGACCCGGTAACAATTATTTGTTCGAACTTATCTTCTTTATTCGTTGCATCCGTTTCTTGGGCATAAGCGGTAGTCGCCGTTGTGGCTAATACAAAAGAAATGGCCTGAGCTAGCTTAGTCGTTTTCATACGCACACCTATCATATTGATAAATCTATTACTTCTATCGCGCAGAACGTTTTATTTAACAAATGTTCTCGGACTGTTTACCTGAGTAAAACATATCATTAACAAACATACAACCCATTATGAGTTTAAATAATCCTTGAATTAACTTTAAAACCCTAATTTAATACTCATAATGACTTTTAAAGAAGCGGTTAACTTTGTAAATGACAGATACACATCACTTGATAGAAAAAGCCAAGCAAGTCCTTATCACGAATGATAGAGGCGGCTATACCGTTCCCACAGATAAGCTCTACCCCTTTCAATGGAATTGGGATTCTGCCATTACCGCTTTAGGCTGGATGCAAATTGATGAGCCACGAGCATGGCAAGAAATCGAGATGTTAATAAAAGGTCAATGGCCTAACGGAATGATTCCGCATATCGTCTTTCATGAAGAAGTGGATACTTACTTCCCAGGGCCAAGTGTGTGGGGCGTAGATTTGCCCGTTAAAACCACCTCTATCTCGCAGCCCCCGGTGCTCGCCAGCATCGTCAACATGATGTACGAAGCATCAACCGACAAAGCCATTGCCACTGATCGCGCTCTGAAATTACTGCCCGCTCTCATGAAATATCATTTATGGTGGTATCGAGATCGCGACCCGGAAAACACCGGGTTAGTCGTTAGCTATCATCCGTGGGAATCGGGGATGGATAATAGCCCAGCGTGGGATAAAAGCTTGGCTGCCGTGCCACCAGCGACGTGGCAATATCAGCGCAAAGACACCGATCATATCGATGCAGAAGAGCGACCTAAAGCTTTCGAATACGATCGATTTGTGTACTTAGTCGATTTTTTCCGCCAAGCTGATTTCGACGCCGATACCTTGTATCGAACCTGCCCTTATCGCATGTACGACATCGGTATCATTTCCATTTTGCACAAAGCAACAGCCGATTTAATCGCCCTTGCAGAAGCCGTGTTAATGCCCGCGCCTTCGAATTCACCCAACTTGAGTAGATTACCTGCTGATGAACACATAAACACATCAGCGCCCACATCAGAACATCCATCGGTACTCTCCTTAGCACTCACATCAGAATTAATGGCATCACTTAATGAACTCAAACAACGTTATGCCCTCACACAGCAAAATATTGGTAAGCTTTGGCACGTGCCATCTAACACCTTCCAAAGCCAAGATGCGATCACACAAGCATTTAGCCATGAATTAACCACAGGCACCTTGCTCCCTCTGCTTGCCGGGTTTGGCGACAAAACGCAAAAACAGCATATGCAGCATTTATTGCAAACCTGGCTACAACTCAAGCCTTATGGCCTTTCCTCCACTCATCCCAAAAGCAACGAGTTTGAAGCAAAACGTTATTGGCGCGGGCCTATTTGGGTACACGTAAACTGGCTCATTGCCATGGGCGCGGAATTACAAGGGTTTGAAGATGAAGCCAAGGCGATTAAAAACAGTGCCAAAGCACTCATTGAGCAAAACGGCTACTTTGAATACTTTGATTGTGAAAGCGGTGTCGGATGCGGTGGCGACACCTTCTCTTGGACGGCTGCGGTTTCGTTACATTGGTTGCTAACACAGAAAGCCGAGAAAAAATAATCAATTAGTTCTGCTCATACGCTATAGCGGTAGTGCAAAAATCAATTTGCGTTATAATGCAGCCAAGTTATCGCTTTTGGAGAAGAATTCCGTGGCTAAGGGAATCAACAAAGTCATTTTAGTCGGCAATATGGGTCAAGACCCAGAAGTAAAATACATGCCGAATGGTAATGCTGTTACAAACATCAGCATTGCAACCAGTGAAAGCTGGAAAGACCAATCTGGTCAGCCTCAAGAACGCACAGAATGGCACCGCGTTGTCATGTTCCGCAAGCTAGCGGAAATTGCAGGTCAATACTTGCGCAAAGGTTCTCAGGTTTATATTGAGGGCAAATTGCAAACGCGTAAGTGGCAAGATCAAAGCGGTCAAGATCGCTACACCACTGAAATCGTAGCAGACAACATGCAAATGCTAGGCGGTCGTTCACAAGATGGCGGCGGTTTCCAAGGCAACCAAAGCATGGGCGGTGGTCAACCTATGGGTGGCGGTGCGCCACAACAGCAAGGTTACCAACAAATGCCTCAGCAAAACCAAGGCGGTGGTGGTTACAACCAACAACCGGCTCACCAAGGTGGTCAATCTGCACCTCAAGGCGGCTTTAACCAAGCGCCTCAGCAGCAACCTCAACAAGCTCAGCGCCCTTCACAAGAGCCTGATTTTGACTTTGATGACGATATTCCGTTTTAATTACAATTAAATTAGATATTGTAGACTTTACGTCTATAGTAAACCCCTTTAGTTATTGTTTTTATTGGCTTATAGCTGATTTAGATAATGGCAAAGGGGTTTTTATTTTGTATAAAACAAATTTAATAAACTCATTAGTTATACCACTATATTTTTTGTATAGAAAAAGGGGAGGCTAATGAAAGTTGTTGATAACATTTTTTCTGAAGGAGAGCGTCGTTCACTATTAGTGAACAAAGACGGCCAGATAGACTTTTGGTCGACACTTTATGTCACTGTGATGTTAAGGCAAGACCAAAAAAAACATCGATTAAGAGAGAACTATATAATATTAAATTTCTCAGGGAATGGGAGCTTCAGCACAATAGAGTTCTACTTGAAGAATTTAGTCAACAAAAATTCCTAGATACAGAAACGATCAAATCCATTAAACGGTTTTCCGGTTTATCTACAAAAGTTAACAACCTTAAACACAAAAATGTGTCAGCCAAAGTCTTAATATTCACACTTTTATGCATACCAATTAATGGCTGAGCTTGA
>Ga0163110_10001632_pt1 | contig 11442 bp, 4 predicted proteins | sample CRUFie1St17metaG_FD_108703 | JGI IMG/M metagenome (GOLD analysis project Ga0163110, IMG submission 108703) | Marine microbial communities from the Costa Rica Dome - CRUD Field 142mm St17 metaG | ecosystem: Environmental > Aquatic > Marine > Oceanic > Photic zone | place: Costa Rica: the Eastern...
ATCAGAGACAGCGGCACATACCTCCGTCTCCGTGCTGGTAATGGTGCTAACGCCTATTCAGGTGGTGCATCTACTGCTTCCGACGCAGGTCTTGCACTCCTTGATATCCAAATCGGTAGTCTTTCACAATACTTCGATGGTGGTCAGCATGAGCTCACTTGGGAAATCAGGATTGGTGGCACAGTTTCTGCTGGAAACGGTCGTGTCAGACTCTTCATTGATGGCGACGAAGTTGGTCAAGCACAAACACCTGGATTGAATGTCGGTCTTTATGAAGGAGGTGGATTGCTGGCAGGTGGATCTCCTGGTGGTTTTGGCACAATGTCTTCTGACAGCACTGTCCCACAAGGCGAGCCTACAGCATCATGGGCATATGCAACAGGTGATATGTCTTACTATAGATCACGTTTGGTGGATCCTACCTACACAGGTCAGGAGTCTAACGTGGTTGCTACTGAGATTGATACTCTGATGGCACTGGTTACAGACGCAATTAGCAATCCTAACAATGTCCAAAACCGCACTAGCACCCTACCTGCTATCTGGCCTATCAAGTATACGCCTGAAATTGCAGTTAGAGATACCACTCTGACCTTCGATAGCTCTGCTGCTGAGTGGAATCAAACTTGTGCTGAGGTTGCATCTGGTATTGATACTCTGATTGAGATCTATATCGATACGATCGAGCAGGCAGCAAATAGTAATACTAACGCTCTGTCAGGTATCACCAGGACAACTAGAGCATCACAATATACAAATACTGCATATCAAGCAGGCACATGTGAAGGACCACAATCTGCTATTGATACTCTGTTTGACCTTATGTCAGATACTCTTGGTGCTGGTTTCAATACCGACAAGATTATCGCTAATATGCTCCTCTTTAACAAGGATGCTATTGCACAGAGAGCATATGACGCAACATTGACATACTACGGCACCACTGAAATGTCGGTGGACTTCTGTGCTGATATTGTCAAGGCAATCAGATATGACATGATCACTGGCGGTAACGCAGGTGCATTCAGACTGGTCCAAAACTGGTTTGATGGTGAAGGCAACTTCGTTGCATTCCAAGATGTGTCTCGCACGCATCTGATTTATGCAACCACTCGCGTACGTGAGTATGTCAAGTCTGTGCTGTATCAGTTGACTGACGATCCTGGTTGGGCAGCCTACAACACCTACCAGTTGGGTATCAATGGTCGCTTGGATTATAACCGTGAAGGATCTGAATTTATTATTGACTCCTCAATCAACCCTGTTGAGTATGCACTAGAAACATCTAAATTCCCAACTGAGGGTAGTGTTACCTGGGTGCCTAGCAGCGACGCTGTTAACATTAGCACCACATATGAGTTGGGTTATGACTACAACACCGATCCTGCTCTGGTTACTCTGACTCCTATCGTCCCCGTTGGTTTCGACCGCGCTGAATATAGAATTAGAATTTATCGCACCAACTCCTTCCGTCGTGGTGATATCCTCCAGTATATCCCAGCGTCTGAGACTTCCGTCGAGGCATTCCAGGGTCAAAGTTACTGGTATGTGATGACCGCCACTCCACAGTGGTTTGAGGTTGGTGCTCACTACATGCATGATGGTAGATTCAGAAAAATTGAAGTTGACACCAGTAATACTGGTCAACAAATCTTCTCTGTTGTTAGACGTAGTGGAATTGTTAGAAATGCTTCTGTCTTCCCTGAAGATCCTTCGCAGACACCTATCCAGGGTGGATTCAACCCTGCAGATGTCATCTACGGCACCACCTCTGAGTCTTCTTCTGAAATCGGTAGCGTATCGCTCAACCAGGCAGAAATCAACAGACTCTATACTCGCTATGCGTTGAATAACGTCAGTCAGAATCTGGGTGTTTACGAAAACTTCATCAACGGTGAAGTTGTTAGAGTTAACGGAAATCCTGCTATTAACGGCAGAATTCTGCAGACAGGTAGGACTGATAATGCTGGCGAAAACTTCGTCAACCTGATTACTGTCGCGGGCGTGATTAACGTAGGCGATACCCTGGTTGGTGATGACAGCGGCACAACTGCTGAGGTTGTCTCCTTCGATTCTCGCATGTTGATTAACGTAGACAGAGGATCATTCGCACAAGGCGACTGGTTGTTTGACAAAGATTCTGCCACCGAGGCATACGTTAACACTTACCTTAACAAGACTGGATCTCTTACGGGTAATGACGGTGGTCGCATCACGATTGATGTTGAGACCATTGGCGACGCCTGGGATGCTGGTGATGTTATCTACGGTAGCGTTACTGACTACATCCTTGAAGTTAAGGGTCTCTCTGGCACACAGATTCAACTTAACCAGTATGTCCATGGCACCAACGTTTACCAGTTGGAGCTTGGTCCTGCAATTATTGACACGGGCGTTGCTGACACATTCCGTGTTGGTGATGAGGTTGTCCTCCTGCAGGGCACTACGCTGAAGGATCCTGGATTCCGTGCAACTGTCACGCAATACATCAACGGACTTGATATCACTGATAGCAACGATCCTAACTATCAGGTCCACCGACTCTTTATCGGTAACTTGATTCCTGTGGGCACTGGCGAAGGCATCTCTGCTGTTACTCAACCTGCTAACAACATCGGTAAACTTGATCTTGGATCTAACTTCCCAAGCATCTACGCTAACGTCACTTCCTATACGGACACTGGATATACATCCTACGGGCGCGTGGCTGCTATCGATCAGCAGGGTATCACTGCAACCATCTGGTTGGAAAATGCTCAAGGTGCTTTTGTTGACAACATGTCAATCATCTCCGACTACGGTTGGGGTGGTGCAGTTGCCAAGGCACGCACGCTTGAGGGTCGTGTTGATCGTTACTTCCGTGGTTTCGACGGTGCTCAGACACAGTTTGATCTCACGATCAGTAACGGTGAAGCATACTTCCCAGATCCTGCTGGTCACATGCTCATCTTCGTCAACGGTATCCTGCAACCTCCTGGTGGTAACAACTCCTACGTTGCATTCTCCGACAAGATTAACTTCTCTGAGGCACCTGACATTGGATCTGAATTCGTTGGTTACTATGTTGGTAAACTCCGTCAGATGGATGACATCAGCTTCGAGTTTGACTCCTTGCGCTCGTCCTTCAACCTCAGACGTGAAGGTCTCTTCTACTCTCTGACTCTGACTGAGGGTGTTTCTTCTAACGTGATTCGCCCAGAAAACAACATCATCGTTTCACTCAACGGTATCATTCAGGAACCTGGCGTCGCATACGAGATCGTCGGATCTAGAATCATCTTCGCTGAAGTGCCTCGCGCAGGATCAACCTTTGTTGGATTCTCCTACATTGGATCTGATACTGACGTGATCGCTGCTACCGTTGTGCCTCCTGTGGAAGCAGGTGACAAACTTGAGATTGACGGTGAGGAATTCGCTCGTGACGTTGCTCTGATCGAATCTTCCAACTCACTGATTACCTTTGAATACACAGGATCCGTTAAGGGTCGTAACGCTGCTGCACTGGCAACTATCCGCTCTGGTCAGTTGGAAACTGCAACTCTCACCAATCCTGGTGATGGTTACACCTCACGCCCCAACGTGGACGTGATTTCCTCCTCTGGTTTCGACGGTCGCATTAAGGCACTCATGGGTATTACACGCATTGACGTGAAGACCCCTGGCACGTCCTACCTGGATCCAATCGTCCAGATTGACAACGTTGTCCCTGACGACTTTGTTAATCCTGAGGGCACGCCTGTCAATGGTGGTAGAGATATCTACAACGCTGACGAGGCAGGCGGTGAAGGTGGTGTTACCATCGATCCTGGCACGATTGCGATCACTCAAGATCCTGTCAACGTGACAGTTAACCAAGGTCAGACTGCATCCTTCACGGTTGCTGCTACTGTCTCCAACAGTCAGCAACTCAACTACCAGTGGCAGAAGAAGGAATATGGCACTCAGACTTGGAGTAACATCATCGGTGCTAACCAGGCAACATACAACACCAACAATGCCGCTCAGGCAGACGATGGTGACGAATACAGAGTTGCAATCACTGCTGCGGGTGCTACACCTGTTTACTCACTGTCTGCTATCCTCACGGTCCAGACTGGTGCTACTGTGATTAGTAACTTCACTCCAGATCAAATCTTCGACGACATCTAAATAAAAGTAAAACCATGGGGGCAACTGCAAGTTATAACGATGCCACTGACATTCTTACAGTAGCGGCGGATGGACTCCCCGCTCCTGTAGGGTTTGGCACGTTTCCTAATGCCAACAACCCAAACACGGTAACGGAGCAAGATTTCGATCATGCTTTTACTTACCGTGGTGGGTCCTTTGGTATTAGTCGTACATTCGACACTAACACTTGGAATCAAGACGGATTCATTAGGTCTATCGTTATATCTGGTAATGATAACTCATTGTTTAACAATGAGATTCAGGTGGGTGACAGACTTATGTTTACCTTCAGTGATGGTATTAAAAGGGTATTCCTTTATAAGGGCACTACTTTTACATCTATTGAAGACGAGTGTTGGTTGGCAACATCTGACAGACTTGACCTCATCATGAGAGACCAAGAGTCTCTAACCACTGGCACTTACGAGTACTATGATCAACGAAATGGGAGAAGTGCAACTCCGCTTGGCACTATTGGCATTGCCGCTAACGGCGTTGCTTTGTTTAACCCTTCTGCGGGTAATGGTGGCAACCCGCCAGTAGGATTCAGTTGGAATGCCCACTACCCACAATCCCCTGTGGACTTTGGTGATGATGAATGTGGTGGACATCCTGAGCAGAATGGTCAGTATCACTACCATGACACACACTTCCTAGATTGCTGGCGTGCTGGGTCAGCGATGGCAGGATACAATGATTACTATGGCACTACACAATATAACGGCGATAACTTGAGACACCCTGACGGTCATTCAAAGATCGTCGGTATTGCATTTGATGGATTCCCCATCTATGGACCTTATGCTTACGATTCACCTTGGGATAATCTGAGCAGCCCTAGAGTTATGAAGTCCTCCTACTCAACTTTATCAGTTGAGGCAGCAGGTAGACCTGACTATGGTAATACCATCCAAAACCCCCCTGCAGGCGCTCTGGTGGAGGACTGGGAGTATGTTGAGGCGACGGGTGACCTAGACATCCATAACGGTAGATTTTGCATTACGCCAGAATTTCAGAATGGCACCTATGCATATTTCTTATCTGTAGACCCAGATGATATTGATGTCCCTGAGTTTCCATACATGATTGGATCTTCCACTAGGGAGAATATCAATACAAACTTTACATTACAAGCACCTGCATCCGATCCTGGTGGCGGTGGCGGTGGCGGCACTGGTCCTGTTGTGCCAACTCTTGTGTTTACAGCACAACCACAGAATGCAACAACAAACCCTGGAGAGACTGCAACGTTTACTGTGCAGGCAGAGATCACTCCAGAAAACGGACCTATTGCTTATCAGTGGTATCGATCCACAGATGGCGGTTTCGCATTCGCTGCTATTACAGGAGCAACCACAAACTCCTACACTCTTAGCACCCTTGCATACATGACGGGATATAGATTCCGTTGTCGTATTATCGGACCTTTAGGATCTTCAACATTAGCAGAAAACTCACCTCTCGATTCCAATGCAGCAGTGCTAACTGTTACTGGATCTGGTGGTGGTAGCGGATCTACCGCTAATAGATTCGATAGCACGCAGAGTACTCTTGACTCTACGGCACAAACCTTCGATGGCACCTAAATAACACTGTAGAAATCTACCAACCATGGCAAAGCAGAATCTTAGTATTGGATCGTCAGCAAACGACGGGACAGGTGATAGTCTCAGAGATGGTGCTATCAAACTGAATAGCGTTATTGACGAAATCTATACCGCTCTTGGCAATGACACCAACTTGTTGGTGAATGTCGGCACGCCTGCCGCTGGACAGGTGCTGAAATGGAATGGATCTCAATTTGCTGAGGGACATGTCGATCAACTGAGTGCAGATCTTAACGTCAAGACGCATAAGATTGTTTCAGACACAAATGAAGACGTTAATATCATGCCTGGAGGTACAGGTGATATTAAATTCTGGAAAGGTGGTGCTGGAAGCGCACTAGCATATGTTGATGGTGATGACGGATTTCTTAAGTGGTCTGCTCCATATCCTCTCTTAACTGACCTACCTGATGTGGCAACACACCACGGTATGTTTGCTCATGTCCATGACACAGGACATGGATATTTTGCACATGGATCTTGGATTCAACTTATCGACGCAACTTCTTCTATTGGAGAGATGGCTGACGTTGACATGACTGTCGGCGGTGGTCCTTCTGATGGTCAAGTCCTTAAGTGGTCTGCTGCTAACAGCAACTGGTATCCAGACAATGATGCTACAGCGTCTGGCGGTGGCGGTGCAACTACACAGAATTTGTTTGAGGGAATCAATGCTGATACGGGGTCTACTACTGCGAGTGCTCCTACTGACGTGCTTACTATTGCTGGTGGCACTAACATCTCCACATCTATTGCTGGAGATACCTTAACAATCAACATGACGGGGACGTTGGGAGATGCAGATCAAAACCTCTTCTCTGTTATCGGCTCTGACTCGGGGTCGAAGACGGCTAATTCTGCTACTACTACTATTAACTTTATCGGTGGCACTGGGATCACCACTGCTGTTTCTGGTGATAATCTGACGATCACAAACAGCTCACCTAATGCTGATCAAAATATCTTTGGTGCAATCAACGGAGACAGTGGCACAATTACTGCTGGATCTACAGAAGCATCAGCAACTATTGCTGGTGGAAATGGTATTACTACATCTGTCTCTGGCAGCACACTTAGTATTGTTGCTGAGTTGTATCTCACCAGTGGCACAACCCTGTCGGAAAATCAGAATTTCATTACCAATTCAAGTGGAGAGTTGGAAGCAGTTTCAACTCCTGCAGTTGGTTTTGAGATTTCTGGAAGCACAGGTACTGGTTATAACTTCAGTAACGGTGGTTGGACTGGTAGCGGTAACCCAACAATCTATGTCTATCGTGGATTCACTTACAGATTTAATAACACCACTGGCGGTGGTCACCCATTTGCTCTGAGACAGACGAATGGTGGATCTGCTGTAACTGCTGGTGTAAGTGGATCTCAAACTGGTGTCCAATACTGGACCGTGCCTATGTCTCTGGCAGCAGGCACAACATATGTCTATCAATGCACCATCCATGGCGGAATGGTCGGTAATCTCGTAGTTGTCTAATGCCAAGAACAGTCCCTGGATCTGGTGCCGCAATCTTTCCCGTATTCAATAGTATATTCGGGGTAAGAGAGGTTTATGTTACTGCTGGAGGTAGCGGGTATGACGCTGCTGATCCTCCTAGACTCCGTATTGAAAACTGTGGCACACCTATTAGGGATGCTGTGCTTAGACCAGTTATTGAAGGTGCAACGGGAGAGATTACTGCTGTTGAGGTTTTAGACCCAGGTGAAGGATATGATCCTTTGCGTTTAGAGATTCAAGATGATGGTGCATCTGTCCCTGCAGACGGTAAGATCTTCCTAAAGCAGGACGGTGGCATCGACTTCATTCAGATGACACAGTTTGGTGATGAGTATTTTGCTGCAACTGCAGAGATTAAAGGTGGCGGTGGATCTGGATCTGAATTGGTGCCTATCACAGGTCTGGTTACAGGTCTTGCTATTGAAGAGTTTGGTAGAAACTATACAGAAGAAGACGTTAACATCATCATCTCAGGTGGTGGTGGAGGTGGTGCAACTGGTGTTGCTGGCGTCAATCCATTCGGTAAAGTTACTGCAATTACACTCACCAATTCTGGTGAATTCTTTGAAGATCCCCCTCTGATTCAAATCATTGGTGGTGGTGGATCTGGTGCTAGTGCTCAGGCATATATCGATCTTGGTGCTATCACAACTATCGACCTGCTAACAGGTGGTGATGGTTATGTTAACGCTCCACAGGTTATCTTTACTAGAGATACAAACCTGATTAAGACTGCAAGAAATAGACAGTCTCTAAACTCTGTTATTTACAATTTGTCAGGTATTCTGACTGATGTGACCACAGGTGCTGAGACTATTAACGTCGAATCAACTGCACCTTATCCTGGATCTGGTAAAGTCCTTCTCGGTAGAGGGGTTGTCAGATATACAGGTAAAACTGCTACATCATTTACTGGATGTGACCGAGGCACAAACTTCCGTTTTGACCAGAAGGTTATCCTTGACACTTTACAGAATGATCCCAACAGTGGAGATACACTTTATGCTTTCCAGGTTACTGACAAAGTAAGACGTGTTGTTGAATCTGCATCTAACAGAGTTGCTATTGTCTATGACTGGGATCCTACTGAGAGAGCACTTTATCTAACCTTCGAGGTTGATGAGCTGGCATTTATTGATGCTGGTAGATCAAATGAGAAGTCTAAAATTATTGCATTCTTTGCAGGCACATCAGCATCCTCAGGTACTGGTGTTGCACCACATACTTTGATAGAAGTGGAAGGTGAAGACATCGTTGCATTTACCAGTCCTTTGTCACTCATTCAAAACAGAAGGTTTGAAGATGATGATGAAGAGTTTATAGATGCTGGTGGTGTGCAGCAGTTTGGAGATGGCATTCCTGATGTTATCAACACTGGCACTGATTATGAAAACCAGATCAATCTAGATGGGGGCATCGCCTCGTCTAAATATGGTATTGAGGAAGAATTAGGTGGCACCAACACCACGCTCTTCCAGATTGGTGATCAGATCTATGATGGTAGTCCTAACCAGTTAGTTGCTACTATCCAGTCTGCAGGTGCTTTGGGTGATGGAGATGCTCACATCTCTACTGCAACTATTACTATTGAATACATTACTGCATCTCTGTTTAATGTCCCTGGAGCTGGTGGCGAAGAAATAGTCACTGGACAAACATCTGGTATTGCAGCAACAACTACAAATAGAAGACTTGGACCTAAAGCAGGTCAATTCTATCTAGATGTTAAGTCACTCCAAGATAATGACCCGACTTATAAGTTTACTCCTGGTGAGCAACTTAACGGAAACTCCTCTGGTGCTCAGGCAAGAATCATCGCCGTGGAGTATAACAACTTCCTCAGAAATGAGGGCGAGTATTAACCCCATAAATAAATCTATAGGATAATTGGTAACAAATGGCGCTACTAACCGACCAATTTAGAATTTTTACTGCCAGCCGACTGATCAAGTCTTTGCAGGGTCCCGATCCCGCTCAGTCTGACAACGAAGCTGGAAGTAGTCGTGACCGTCTGTACGTTTTCATCGGTCGTCCCCAACCTTGGGACAATGAGAATGCAGCGCCCGACCCAGTGGACTCATTCCAAGAGTTTAGTGATGACTTCGCTGACATGATCTCCATGAAGCGTGTCCTTGCAAATGACACTATCCAAGTCATTCGTCGTACTGACTGGATTCCCCCAGAGCAAACCACTGGTGGTCTGGGTTATGTTTATGATATGTATCGCCATGATTACAGCGCAACCAAAACGGCATCTTCGGGTGCTACGAAACTTTACGACGCAGATTTCTACGTTGTTAACTCGTCCTATCAGGTCTACAAGTGCATTTACAACGGCACATCTCCTTCTGATCCTAACGGTAAACCTTCTACTGTTGAGCCTACTGGCACCTCCACTAGCATTATCACAACTGCTGATGGTTACCGTTGGAAGTATATGTATACGATTCCTGTTGGTTTAGTCCTTAAATTCTTCTCCAACGAATACATGCCTGTGCTGGAAGACACCGCTGTGGTGTCCGATGCAATCGGTGGTGAGATCGATACTGTTATTATTTCTTCGTCTGGTGCAGGTTATAACAATGGCACTTATGAAAATGTCCCCATTAAAGGTGATGGCGTTGGCGGGCGTGTTTCGCTTGTTGTTGATGGTGGGCGCATTGTGTCTGCCACTGTTACGTCAGGTGGATCAGGATACACCTTCGGTAAAGTCATCATCGATGAAGTCAACGGTATCGGTGCAGGTGCAGGATCAGGCGGCACCGTTGAGGTGATTATTCCTCCTACCACTGGTCACGGTGCAGAACCTGGCACTGAGATGGGTGGATATCGAGTCATGATCAACACCAAGTTTACCTACGCTGAAGGTAGCGGTGACTTCCCAACTGATAACGATTACCGTCGTATTGGTTTGGTGATCAATCCTAACAAATACGGTACAACAGAATTGGCAGCAGACCTTACTCTGTCTGCTACAAAGTCAGTGATCTTTGCTCCTACCTTTACAGGTAACTTTGCAACTGACGAAATTATCACACAATCCCGCACGATTGGTGGTCAGCAAGTGACTGCTCGTGGACGTGTGATCTCATGGAATAGCACAACCAAAGTGCTTAAGTATTACCAGAATAGAATCGATGGTGTCTTCCCTGAATTCACTGGTAGTTTGATTGAGTTTGAGGGTGGTAACCCTGTTGTGGGTGCAACATCTGGTGCATCTGCTGACCCTGACATTAACTTCCCTATCGTGTCAGGATCCTCTACTCGTGTTATCAATAACACTGAGTATGACTTGGGTATGTCTTTCACCAACGGTTATGCAAAACCAGAGGTTGAGCCAAACTCAGGTCGGGTTATTTACATAGATAATAGAGGCGCGATTACTCGTGCTGGTGACCAAATCGAAGACATTAAGATCGTAGTAGAGTTCTAACCGATGCCCCAGAATACTAATCTAAATATTGCTCCTTATTTTGACGACTTCGATAAGGACAAGAATTTCTACCGAGTGCTTTTCCGTCCTGGGTTTCCTATTCAGGCGCGTGAATTAACGACTCTGCAATCGATTCTGCAGAATCAGATTGAATCCATTGGTCAACACTTCTTCAAAGAAGGTGCAATGGTTATCCCTGGTCAGGTGGGTTATGACCTGAATGTGCAGGCAATCATCCTGCAACAATCCTTCCTGGGTGTCGATGTCGAAACCTACAGGACTCAACTTCACGGTCAGATCATTGAGGGCATCACGACTGGTGTGAAGGCGAAGGTCTTGTATTCGATCTCTGCTGCAGAATCTGAGCGTGGTTACGTTACTCTATACGTTAAGTATATTGAATCTGGTGATACAGTTTCTGACACTACTATTAAAGGTTTCCAACCTAACGAGCAGTTGCTTGCTGAAAATGAAATTACGTTTGGCACAACTCTGATTGAGATTGGATCTCCATTTGCACAACTTCTTCCTGTTGATTCTACTGCAGTTGCATCTGCTGCATACATCAATAATGGTGTGTACTTTATTAGAGGTCACTTTGTTGATGTCCAATCAGCAAACCTGATCCTTGAGCAATATAGCAATAACCCTTCTTATAGAATTGGTCTTGAGGTTAGTGAATCTATTGTTACTCCAGAAGACGATCCGTCACTGAATGACAA
>Ga0163110_10001633_pt1 | contig 11437 bp, 9 predicted proteins | sample CRUFie1St17metaG_FD_108703 | JGI IMG/M metagenome (GOLD analysis project Ga0163110, IMG submission 108703) | Marine microbial communities from the Costa Rica Dome - CRUD Field 142mm St17 metaG | ecosystem: Environmental > Aquatic > Marine > Oceanic > Photic zone | place: Costa Rica: the Eastern...
ATTTTGACGCGGTAATAACCCGTAGCCTGTACAATGCCATGCAAACGGGTAAGTCCGTCGCATTGTTATATCTCGATTTAAACGATTTTAAATATGTTAACGACTCGTTTGGGCACGATGTGGGAGACACATTGCTCAAGCTGGTCGCCGAGCGCTTGAACAAATATTGTCGAAGTACGGATTTTGTTGCTCGTTTAGGTGGGGATGAGTTTGTTATTCTCACCGAACAGATGGAGTTTCGATCCGAAGTTTTTTGCCTTGTCGATAGGTTAGTAAAAGGCTTTGATACCCCTTTTGCTATTGGCTCCCACCAACTGACTTGCAAGCCTTCCATCGGCGTTGCCTATTACCCGGATGGGCAAACACCAGACGTATTATTACAACAAGCCGATGCGGCAATGTACGAAGCAAAAAGTAAACCCAATTTACCTGTGTGTTTTTACACCCGCAAAATGCGTCACCAATTTTCCCGTACCATTCAGATTCGCGCACAATTAAACGAAGCCATTGATAAGAACGAGTTTGACGTTCATTTCCAAAAAGTGATCGACAACCATGACCAAGAGCATCTTATTTTTGAAGCGCTCTTACGGTGGGAATCGTTATTTTTAGGTGATGTTGCGCCAAAAGAGTTCATTCCTATTATCGACGGAAAGGAGCAAGCAAACCGATTAACACACTTAGTTCTCACGCAATCAGCGAAATTAATTCACAGCCTACCCAAAGACAAAAAGATAACTATTAAAGTTAATATCACACCTTCACAAATCAGAAGTCTTACTTATATCAATCAACTGCTTTCACAAATAGAAACATTGAAAATTCCACCTAACGCAATTTGTTTGGAAATTAACGCAGCTGATCTCGAAAAAAGCTATAAGCGCTGCCGCTCAAACTTTGAACTAATTAAAGAAGCAGGACTACAACTTTCGTTGGATGAATTTGGCGTAAATTGCTCTTCTCTTAATCAACTTATCAATATTCCGATTGATATGCTTAATTTTGATAGAGGGATTGTTGCATCAATTGAACATGACCTGCCGCAGCAAGCGCTTATGTCTGGCGTGATTGAAACGGCACACAAGTTAGGGATTAAAGTAGGTATTGAAGGAATCGAACAAGAAGTAGAGCATCACATTGCTAAAAACATGGGTTGTGACTTCCAACAAGGTTATTTTTACTCTCACCCATGTGCAATGGGCAATATTTTATAAATTTTCTTGGTCTTTTATTATACTTACACTGCCTAGACAAAATAGCCGCTATTTACGCTATCAAACCTAGTTACGAATAGGGTATTATCCCTTTTGATTCAATTTTTTTACCAACGTATACTTCACTTAATAAGTGAAAATATTTATTTTCATATATGGACATTAAAGAAGCGGTATCTGCAATCTACATACCGGTAAGACTGTTTAATCTTTAAACTAGGATCGACTTTATGCAACCATCTGAAAAGGGCTTCTTAGCACGCTGCTTTGAGCGCCCCGTTATAGAAAGAGCATCCATCATCATGATTATAGCGGGCTCAGTACTGACGCTCGTAACCCAAGGAAACAGGCTACTCGAGGGTGACGTTACTTGGTATAGCTTAGTGCTCACTTTCATCATCCCTTACGTGATCACCACTATCAGCATGACCATTGATAGAGCTAACAGGGAATTCAACGCTTTCGAAAAAAGCGAACAACGCGCACGTGAATACCCTGAAGAGCGCTTTTTGATTCCGCTTGGCGAAATCGACACACTGTCGAAGCAAGTATTCAAAAACGCAACCCAAGTTAACAAAGTATCCATCCAGAGAGCTTCTTTTGCCAATGATGTGGTTGCTCGCGTTGGCGATATCTCCGACAGCTTCGACACCTTCGCAACGGAATTTAAAGATGGCGTGACACAAGCGGAAAAAGCAGAACATACTTTTGATACCGTGCATCAATATGTCAGTTCGATGATTAACTCCATTGAAACCACCGCCAAGGCATCGGATGCACTACGAGAGCAAATCAACACTTTCTTGAATGAGTTCGATAAGATCAAAGGCCTTGCCACTACCATTACCTCAACCTCTGAACAAACCAACTTACTTGCACTGAATGCGGCTATTGAAGCGGCAAGAGCGGGAGAATCTGGCCGAGGTTTTGCTGTGGTAGCAGAAGAAGTTAAATCACTGGCCAACAACTCTAAAGAGAACGCCGACAGTATCAATCGCACACTCATGAATTTGATTGATAGCCAAGACACCATCAAACGTAACATCACAGAACTCACAGAAACGATGGACGGTGCGCTAGGAGACTCGCAAGAGGTCAACTCGTGCTCAAGTGAGGCCAAAGAAGCGCTGAACATTCTGAATAGTTTGCTGAGCAATGCGCATCAACAAACGCAATCTCAAATTCGTAACCTTCAAGAAATTCACGATACCGTGACTGAAATGGCAGAGGGCGCACAAAAAGCCATTACGGGTTCCGCGACCAACATCAAGATTGGTGAAGAACTGGTAGAAAAAACAGAAACCGTTAAGAACTTCGCCACCAGCATCCAAAAAGCAGTGACGCAACAAGCTGAAGCCAATTAGCGTTTTTTAACACACTTGCTCCATGAATGAGTCATGCAAATGTATGGCTCACTTTTACTGGCTTGCTTGTATTGGCTCACTCACGTAACGTTATACCTCCCCTGGTTTCGAAACGCGCTCGAAATCAGGGTTTGTACTCATTCCCAACGGATCTCGAACCTGAGCTCTAAGCTTGATTCCAGCCTTAACGTTGAGACTCTTTCTTTTACTTTACGGCTCTTCCTCTGACTTTTAATTCTCTTTTATTAATGCTCTTTTTGGTTTTAGCCTCCATTTACTCTCCAAAAAACCATCGTTGGAAACAATTTTTCACAACATTACGTCACATCTAAGAGAAACTATTTAGGCGAGTACAGATCTGTTTTGTTACAATGTCACGTCTCTCGTTATTTGTAGTCCGAAAGATTAAAAATAATTTGTCGCTAAAAGCAGTGGAAGTAGAGAAAGGGGTTAGGATGTCAGAAAAGCTTAGTTACTATTTTACCCAACCGTCAGTGGTAAAAAGAGCCGCCGTTGTTGCTATCATCGTTGGCACAATTCTAAACCTCATCAATCAAGGCGATAACTTTATCGCGCAAACCGTCACCTGGTGGAAAGTCATTTTAACTTACATGGTGCCTTACTGTGTATCGACCTACAGCAGCGCTGCGGAAAGAAGCCGAAAAGCCTGATACCTCCGGCTTTGACATCCGTGAATTTAATACGAAAACATTCACATATCAGGAAATAGCAATTCTCTATCCACGGTCTCATCATGGCTACTGTGTATGAAGATAACCATGTTATCCCTCTTGGTTATAAGGAATAGATAAAGAATTATCCCAATTTTCATCACTCTCAAGTAGAATCACTGCCGTTTATTTAAGCGGTATATTCAAAGAATGTTAATGCCATCGTTTGGTGATATAGGAAGTATTTTATGCATTATCAGGACAAAACAGTTTTGCAATATCTGTTCGACCAACAAGTTGTTAAATATGCTACGGCCACTGCTTTAGCAACCGGAATTGTGCTTAGCGCTATTGCATATTCAATGGCATTGTTTAGTCTTTTTCCCGCTATTGCTTCATTTGTCACACCTTTCATTGCTTCATTAATCGCCTTTGGTTTGATAAACCAAAAAATTGCCCGAGCCGCAGAAGCAAGTAAAGCGCATTTAGATATTCAGTTTAATAAAGAAAGCGTTTTGTCCCCGTTAACAACTATTGATCAGCTGTCTCATCAAGTTTTTCAAAACGCCACAAACGTTAACAAGGCGTCTATTCAACGCGCTTCTTTTGCCAAAGAGGTCGTTAAGCGTATTTCCGACATCTCTGAAGATTACCAGCTGTTTTCTAACGAGTTTGAAAATGGCGTAGACCAAGCACAAAAAGCAACCAACACCTTTAACGAAGTATATGCTTTCGTCACAACCATGACCTCATCCACGCAAACCACCGCCGAAGCATCAGAGGCGCTTCGTCATGAATTAAACAGTTTTTTAGACGAATTCGATAAGATTAAAGCTCTTGCAACCACCATTACTTCCACTTCTGAAAAAACCAACCTTTTGGCATTAAATGCAGCCATTGAAGCGGCGCGAGCGGGTGAGTCGGGTCGAGGGTTTGCTGTTGTTGCTGAGGAAGTGAAATCCTTGGCGAACAATTCAAAAAACAACGCCGACAGCATCAACTCGATGTTAACGGATCTCGAAAGCAGACAAGAAACCATTCGTCGTCGAATTGATGAACTCACCGATGCCATGCGCACGGCTCAAGGCAGCTCAAGTGAAGATGATGATCAAGTGAGCACCTATTCAACCAATGCAAAAACCTATTTAAACAAACTCAACCAAATTATGAGCGATGCAATGATGCAAACTCGCTCACAGTTGACGGAGCTTCAAGAAATTCGTGATACCGTATCGGAAATGGCGGAAGGCGCACAAAAAGCGATAGCAGGCTCCGCTACCAATATGAAAATTGGTAAAGAACTGATTGATACCACGGAAGTGGTTAAACAAGCGACTCTTCAGCACGGTCCGGCATAGCGGTTAATAAATCCAGACCCGGACTTGCTCCGGGTATTCGGTATCTTTCAGGTCGTTAGCAATGGAGCAACGAAACGATTGCCTCACCTTCTTACCAAAGCCATCATCTACAGTAACCGATCCTGTTACATCCATCACATTATCTAGCAACTGATTTTTCTTACTCATCACTTCGTGGATATCGTAGCCATATCGTGCTTTGAGTTTGATGGCATCAACACATAGTTCTTCTTGCCAACTCATCTTTTCTTTGCAGCCGCTCAGCAGTGTCCCTGAAACAATGATCAATAATCCAGCAAGTAACGTTGACCATTTCTTTGACATGTTTGTTGTCCTATTCTCGTATATCAGTGCTGTTAAATACATTTTTTAAACAAAGGCTTATACGCGATACTGCAAGTGTATAAGGAAGAAACACAGGCACCATTCTAATGAAAAAAAACCATCATAATTATGTAGTTGCACCGTTTAGTATAGTAATTAATACGAGGATATAGGCAAGCCCACGCCTCCTTTTCAAACAAACCCGTGATGCGATTGCAGTCTGGTCGAATATCGAATAGTCTCGCTCTTTTTTAAACGGTAGGCATATTATGGCGTTGTTGTGGCTTATCACACTTTTGTGGGCCTTCTCTTTTTCATTAATCGGTGAATACCTTGCCGGGCAAGTTGATGCTTATGTTGCAGTCACGACTCGGATGGGTTTAGCGCTTCTCATTTTTCTGCCGTTTTGGAAAGCGATTCCGTGGCGATTAGCCGGCACTCTGATGCTTATTGGTGCCATCGAAATTGGTATTATGTATCTCTTCTTATATCAATCTTACCAATATTTAAGTGTACCGGAGCTCCTGCTTTTCACTATTTTCACACCGCTTTATGTCAGCTTATTTTCAGACCTTTTTGCCCGACGTTTACCTAAACAGTTTTGGGCACCAGCCTTACTTGCCGTCGCAGGTGCTGCGGTCATTCGATGGACAGATTTAAGCCAAGACTACTGGCGCGGCTTTTTGCTCATCCAAGCTGCCAACGCCTGTTTCGCCTTCGGGCAAGTGTGGTATCGCCATCAAAGCCAAAGCATCACCCTTCCCCACCGTTCCCGATTTACGTGGTTTTTCTTTGGCGCTTTTCTCGTGACAGCAATCACGACGTCTCAGTTTGGTAATGTCGAGAAGCTGCCAACCACGTCAGTGCAATACGGTGTATTGTTATGGCTAGGCATTGTCGCATCAGGATTAGGCTATTTAGGTTGGAGCTATGGCTCAACCAAGGTAGGCACTCAACAACTTGCGGTAATGAACAATATGCTGATTCCGGCAGGTATTTTAGTAAACGTTTTTATTTGGCAGGGTCAGGTAGATTGGGAGCGCTTAGCCATAGGGAGCTTATTTATTATTGCAGCGCTCACGCTCAGCCAAAAGGCGATTCATAAAGCGACATAGTGCGCTGTTCGTGTGTTAACGAAGCGCACAATAACCACGATAGTTAACATCCTCAGCTTGCGCTAACACACGCAAGCTGTAGGGAGCATTGACCATCACCTAGCTTAAATCGAACCAAATGGTTTTCGTTTCTGTGTATTGATCGTGCGCTTGTAGCGAGTTGTCTCGTCCGCCAAATCCCGACAATTTATAGCCCCCAAACGGCGTGGTAATATCACCCTCTGCATAGGCATTAACCGATACCGTTCCCGCTTTTAGCTGCTTAGCAAAACGCTGCGCTTTTTTGCCATGAGCCGTATACAAAGACGCTTGCAATCCATAGCAGCTGTCATTTGCGATGTTAATCGCTTCCTCATCGGAGCTGGCCTCAATCACACAAAATACCGGACCAAAAATCTCTTCTTGAGCAATTGCCATATCAGGCGTCACATTGTCGAATAAAGTCGGCTCAATGAATAAACCATCATTTAAGGATATCGCCTTCCCTCCAAAGAGCAGCTTTGCGCCTTGGGATTTGGCACTTTCGATGTAACCCAATATTTTGTCGAACTGACGACGATTAATGATCGCACCTAAGTGATTTTCTGGATTCATCGGTTCCCCCGTTGACCAATTACCCAACTCACCAAGGAGCTTGCGTGTTAACTCCGCCTTTAAGGCTTTATGCACAATCACACGAGAGTTTGCTGTGCAGTTTTGCCCCATGTTCCACAATGCGGCATACACAATGTTCTGAGCCACTTCGTCGAGGTTTTCAGCATCTTCCAACACCACACTTGGGCTTTTACCACCACACTCAAGCACGATGCGTTTTAAGTTACTTTGCGCTGAGTAAGTTAACAACTTACGTCCGGTTGCCGTAGAGCCCGTAAAGGAAATGACCTCCACATCTTGGTGCAAACCAAGCGCCTCACCCACATCCGCTCCAAACCCGGTTACCACGTTTAATACGCCATCGGGGATGCCTGCTTCTTTTGCTAACTCAGCTAAACGCAATGTTGTCATGCTGGTTTCTTCAGAAGGCTTTACAACAACAGAGTTGCCAGATGCTAAGGCGGGAGCCAATTTCCACCCCACCATCATTAAAGGAAAATTCCAGGGCAAAATGGCCGCGACGACACCGCATGGTTCACGCACAATCATGCCTGTCGCACCCGATTGATTCGGCGTTAGCTGATCATAAATTTTGTCTGTCGCTTCAGCGTGCCAACGCGTACACGCAATGGTTTCAGGTAAATCTGTCAGTACGCATTCTCGGATAGGTTTACCCGACTCAAGGGCTTCCATAACCGCTAATTCGGTGGCGTTTTCTTCCAGCAAGTCTGCAAATTTTAGCAAGACTTCTTTTCTTTGCGTGGGGGCTAAACCCGACCACACACCCGATTCAAAAGCCGTTTTTGCCGCGCTCACTGCCACATCAACATCTTTGCGAGTACACGCTGCCATATGCGCAATGACTTCGCCTGTTGCGGGGTTAGTACTTATGTATTCGTTTCCCTCTAAAGCGGGAGTAAATTCGCCGTTGATAAAGGCTTGGGTAGGTAAGATTAATTGCTTGGCGATATCTTGATACTGGGCATGCGTTAATAGCGCAGACATAATTTAGCTCCTGATACGGTGGTCAATATTCAAGGCTGCGCAATTAGCGAGATACGGATAGGAGCTATACCACAACGCAACCGAAGAGGCGTAATTATACTACCTAAAATGCGCGTAAAATCGACCTAGATCAAAACAAAGCCTCGCTTTATTACACTTCTTTCATGGTCGTAAAACGCGACTTTGTGCCGTTAAAACCGTCGAATAAGGCTCTGTGGGCTTCTCGCGAAAAGGTGTCGTCTCGAGTTTCGTATTGTTGAATCCACTCAACTAACATAGGCAGGTTTTCATCTTGAACCGCCTTAGAGGGGTATTTGTGCGGCTCCCAAGGACGGTTTTTCGCATTTTCAACACATTGCTCAATGGGTAAATCAAGGAAGATAAGTTCTGTGGCTTCGTGAAGCACCAGTTCAAGTAAATCGGCGTAACAGCCTTCAATGACCCAACAGGATGTTTCATGTATGAACTCAGCAATTTCCTGAGACACTTCGGCTATGGGCTTTCGTGTTGGCGGAGATGAGGGCTGCCAAGCAATGGTATCTAAATCCAAATGCGATAACCCTGCGTCTTCATGCAACTGGTTAGCAAGCGTTGATTTTCCTGCTCCAGAATTTCCAAAAATGACGATTTTTTTCAAAACCTTTCCTCTTTACAAGACTGCGAAGGGTTACTGTAATTACTCGTACTTCTTTTTAAATTTAGTGACTTTTTCTAAATAACGACGGGACTCTGCCCTAGGATGTTTTTGGGTAAGTCGCCAATACACTTGGCTTGGCGTTAACCCATTAATTACCGCTGGTGCTTTTTTTCTATCACGGCTAAACGCCTTAAACACATTGCCTGCACCGCCGTTGTAAGCAGAGATAATGCTATACTCTCGGCTTGTGGCATTCGAAACCTTCTTCAAATAAATATCGTCTAAGATATGCAAATAAGCAGTGCCGATATCGATGTTTTGCTCCGGTTTGAACAAAACGGATTTGGTCGGTTTATCCCCACGTTTTTTAATTCGCGTGTAAACATCTTTGCCTGCGGTTGCGGGCACCACTTGCATCAAACCGTAAGCATTTGCCGAACTCACCGCAAAAGGATTAAAGCTACTTTCGGTTTCGATAATCGCGTAAATCAACTCTGGCGGCACTTGATACTTAGATGCCGAAGCCAGCACGTATTTCGAATACTTCTGCTTTCTCAGTTGATCGTGATTTCGCTCCATGGGAAAGCTCACGTAATGCGTTGTGCCTTTACTCGTGCGCTTGGATTTCATGCGATGTTTAATTAAATAATCGGCATAGCGCGAGGCGCGCCACTCATATTGAATGGGCTTTTTATCTTGGTCTAGCACTTGCCCGTATAAATAAGGCTTGCCATTAAACTGAGGTTTTTTGTCTGAGAAAATATCCGTTGCGACAGGGTCATCTGTGGTAAGCAAAGTTGTGACAATGGCTTGTTTCAGCTGCAACGACGGATTTTTAGCATTGATGGTTTCCACCGTTATGTTACCCGCCCCAAAATCAACTAGTGCGCGAGAGCGGTATTTATCCGTGTATTTAACGTACTTTTTCTTAGAAGGAATGGAAACTTCTTTCTTTCCCCATACTTTACCGGCGTTACCTCGCAGTTCATCGAGCAGTTTCTTGATGTTCTGAATATCGCGGAGTAACGCTGTGGGATCGTTTTTATATTGCTGTTCTTTGCGTTGAGCAAAGCTTTTAAGCGCCCGGTCGGGTTTATTGGTTTGAACCGCTTGAATAAAGTGACGTTGATCAGTGGCAGAGCACGCATTTAGAAGAAAAATACCTGCCACGACCAAAACAACACGACTGAGAAAGTGAAAGCTTGCCATCATAGTTCAATATTCGATGTGAAATAAAATTTCGCTTCATTATCAACCGAATCGAGGCACAATATCCACAAGCTTTTGTTTCAAAATAAGATAAAAGTGGGCTTACAGCACCCACTCTCGTTGTTTTTCCATGCCCATGGCTAATAAGTAAGGTTCCACTTTTTGACGGCTGATAAAATCGGCTTTGTCTTGGAAATCTTGCCATTTATGCATGATCAAGGTTTGGGCAATCGCACCGCCTAATGTCGCGCCTGGTCCAAGCACAATCAGCTTATCCGGCGCAAACTCTTTAATGCTAACTTCAATGGCTTTGGTGAAATCGTAAGTGCGATTCACCTGCGCATCGAGGGTGTAGTGATGCAGCTTTTCCACATCGGTACTGTACGGCTGCCAAATTTGTCCTTTACCATCAACCAAAGGCACTTCAGGTGCTTGGAAAAGACTCGCTGGCAGTAACGTTTGTGCTTTTTTCGCAATGTCGTCAAGCATTGGCGTATGAAATGCAGCATGATTGAATAAGCGCATAGGATAACGCTCTTCCAATTTAGGCAATATGCTTTCCAGCATTTTCAGTGCTTTGTCGTTGCCACCAAACACCATGTAACCACCCAAACGGATGGACTCGTGCAGCTCAGCATCGGGGTGCGCATTCACTTCAGCCATCGCGCTGTGCACTTGCTCAACCATGCTTGGCGACACTTTCCAGTTTTCATCAACAATCGGATAGATACTCTGACCACCGATGGTGCCACCTGCCATCATCGAACCCATAGTATTAATAAGCTTTGCCGCATTGGCTTCGTTCAAAGCGCCAGCCACTGCAAGGGCTATATACCAGCCCATTGAGTTACCCGTTACACCCACGATATCGTACTTATCGCGGTTAATTGCCATAAAGTCAGCTTTAGAACAGGCATAAATCAAAGACGCCGCATTCTCACCAACCGTGTGCTGCTTCATGCTGTAACTTTCCATGCTATCCAGCTCTCGAACGCTCTTTTGACCATTTACAGCACGCTCGGTATCAATGGCATCAAGAATGTGCAACTTATCGGCATGGTAACGATGCAAATAGCCCAGCTCATCTTTGTTATAGGTGCCGCGCCCCGGGCAAATCACCAAGGCGGTTTGTTTTTGATTAGACATTTTCCGCCTCCTGTGACGGCTCAACCCTTTCCACATGCGTGGCTGTTTTACCTTTGACTAAGTCCAGTGCAAATTCGTAAATGCTATCTTGTGATGGCAACACCGTATACGAGGCAGAGCCAAGCGGAATGAACGAATCTTCAGCACAAATGCGTTTAATCATGCTCGGCTGTGCGTTTAGCTGCGCGGCATTTTCAACGAAGGCGGCAAGAATAGCTTCACTGATAGAACCCGTTTTACGGCACTCATCAACCACAAGAATGTGATCGCAATCTTTCACGGCGTCCACAATCGCGCTCTCGTTTAATGGCGCAAGCCAGCGCAGGTCGATAACGCGAGCATTAATGCCCTGCTCGGCTAAGCGTTTTTCAGCCTGTCGCGACAAGTAATAGCCGTTGCCATAGGTCACAATTGCCAGATCCTGACCTTCACCATATTGGCCTATATCGCCTAGCTTAATTGGCTCTGCTTTTTCTGGCTCAACATAGGGGAAAGTCCAAAGTCCATCGCCAGCTTCGTGCAAATCTTTTGTCATGTACAAAGCGATAGGCTCTAGGAATACGACAACTCGCTGCTCTTCTTGTGCTAAACGAACACATTCTCGTAGCATTTCAACCGCATCTGCGCCATTGGAAGGATTGGCCACAATCACACCTGGAATATCACGGAACACAGCAAAAGAATTGTCGTTATGGAAGTGCCCACCAAACCCTTTTTGATAAGCCAACCCGGCGATGCGAATAACCATCGGATTGGTGTACTGCCCACGAGAGAAGAAAGATAGCGTTGCCGCTTCACCA
>Ga0163110_10001634_pt1 | contig 11437 bp, 16 predicted proteins | sample CRUFie1St17metaG_FD_108703 | JGI IMG/M metagenome (GOLD analysis project Ga0163110, IMG submission 108703) | Marine microbial communities from the Costa Rica Dome - CRUD Field 142mm St17 metaG | ecosystem: Environmental > Aquatic > Marine > Oceanic > Photic zone | place: Costa Rica: the Eastern...
AGTCATGTCCAACTTTCATATCATTAAAAGCAAATCCTTTAAATTCTTCATAATTTTCTGGTCTCGTTTGTTCGACCATTTCTATGTAATTGTCGGTAATTCTGTGATCGGTAAATCTATGAATTAGATTGTCTTTGGGTTGATCCTCATCTAAAAATAAACTAGAATTAGTTTCTTCTCCGACTCCTAAATTTTTAGAACAAGCTAATAAAAACCTGTTCCAGTATGTAGACTGTACAAAGACTTCATCTATGTCATTGTACTTGTCTAACATAGTGCGTAACCAGGCAGGGTACTTTCTGTTACACCCGCCTGGCATACTGTAAATTACAGTTTGCTTATTATGTTCTAAGGCATAGAGCTCTGCGTAGTTATTACTTTCCCAAGCATTAACTTTACCGCCCATTTCAAAATAACCATGTGCGTGGCTATCGCCTAAGAATAAAGTTTTAGTCATTGAAATATTTGCTGAGCATTTCCAACCTATCGTCTGCGGCCGCTAACTTATCAAGCTCTGAGATCACTGCTTCTGTAACATCAGCGTGTTCACCAATACCGGCTGGCATAGTTTGATAAACTTTGATATTAGCGATATGAACAGCAACTTCACCTTCGGCTTGTTTTTTTGCGGCTTCTAAAATAGCTTCACCTGGCTTCATTTCTTACCTCCTAATACTTCCCTTTTTCAGGGATAACATGTCGCACTCCACCTCTTGGATCTTCCATATCACCCCTGCGACGTGGGATAAGATGGACATGTGGATAAGGAACAGTTTGACCTGCTTCTGTACCTACATTCTGTCCAATGTTGTAAGCATCACAGTAACCTTTTTCTACCCATTCATAACCCCAACCATATGCGGCTTTGTAACACTTCTGAATGGCTTCAAAGGTCAATTCTTTTGGTACAAAAAGAATATGTCCTTCTGTAACCGGATACTTATCTCTATAAACTGTGTAATCTCTCGTATCTATTAAAATATCTTTCCAAGGTGTATCTTTATATTCCATAATTAAAACTAATCATATGCCTTTCTTTATCTACTAATTGTTGATGTACTTTGTGTAATACATGGCTAGGAAATATAATAACGTTGCCTGTTTGTGCTGGCGAAGTTACTTCTGGAGAATTGCTTTCAGTCAGTTGGTTAATTCCTGTTCTTGGCCAGTGTACCTTAGCATTTCTGTTTACAAAGGTAAGTCCTGGATGATCGTTATCAGCTTGTACATAGTATACACCGCTCCAAACACTTGGCATATGATGGTGCTCTTCGTGATATGTGTGTTTACGCATTATACTAAACCAACTAGATTCAAGTCTTATTTCTCCTTGTAAATTAGTTTGTTCATGACATTTTTTTACAGCATCATCGATAAATTGTTTTAGTTCAATAAATTCTACTTCTAAAAGAATGTTTGTATAAGCACCATATGAAGTATATCCGTTGGCACTATATCTAACTGGACTTGTGTCATCCTTTTCTATTTCTTGGAATCTAGGGACAGCAATTTTTTGTAGTTCTTGTGAATTTTCATATACTGTTCTAAAAACTTGGGTAGGAAATATTAGTTGTGATTCAATCATATTTGCCAACCTTTTCCCAAGGATATACAAGCCATACATCCTTTTCTGCTTTGTTTACTTCATGGCACGAATAGTTTACATTAAATTTAAAATCACTTGATAAATTATCTGTAATGACAGCAAATCTAACATTCTCACACCACACATTTCTCCAATGTGTATCATTAGGCAAACAACTGCTTTCCCAATCATTAACGATCCAATTAAATGTAGCACCTGTATCGTTTATGTCATCTACAATAAGAATGTTTTTGCCCTGTCCACCTGTATCTTGATGTGGATATCCAAAAGCATCTTCTGCCATCCAACAAGCACTTTCACTTTCTCTATTATCATCACGTAGACTGACTTTTAATGCTTCGCAACGTATGCCAGTCATATTGCTAATTATTGTAGCAGGTACATTACCGCCTCGTGTAATACCGACTATGTAGTCAGGACGCCAATCGTCTGCGTACATTTTGTTTACTATATCTAAACAACAGTTTTCTATGTCTGTCCAAGAGTAATAAAATTTATTTGGCATGTTTTTCCTTTAGGTATTTTTCGTTATGAATCCAACGGTAACCTTGATGTTTTACAAAGTCAACAAAGCCCCATTCTTTCTTTTTTCTTCCCATAAAGAAGATGCTGGTACATGGAATTTCATTTCCATTTTCATCTTTCTTTAGTTCTAGCCAATGTAAATCATCAGCCTTTCTAAAACGTATGTGTCCAGGACCACGCCATTCTCTTGTTGACCCAACAACATTACCTGTAGTTTCATTGTATACAGGAATGTGTTCATAGTACCCGCCTTTTAAAATCATTGCTCCCCAATCCCAAGGATGATCATGTAGTGTTGGTTCATCGCTTACTAAGACTTTATGAACAGTAATATTAAAAGGAAAATGTTTCCTATCTTTTAAAAAGACATAATATCTTATCAAGTAAGGAATTTGTCCTGTCCTATCAGTAATAACTCTTCTTCTTCCAAGTTTTTCCATTAACTTAGAAAACATTATTTGCCTCCTGCTGGTTGTTATAGTCGTCCTTGACTAAATTATATACTTCTAAAAATTTGGCATGAGCTATTTTTAAAGCTGGATACAACTGAAGCATGTCATTAAGTTCATATTCATTTGGCCAGTTGCTTGGTTGTCTTCTACCATCATAATCAACATTAAAAGTATATTCAGAACCAGTATCTGTCATATCATCAATACAAGTGCTTATATTATCAAGAGATACTGTATATGGGGATGCAGTTGATTGCCAACTGGAATCAGAGCTCCCTATTGTTATTTTAAAATCATTATCATCGTTCATTACTTTACCGCCTTATAAAGCTCGTTACCGCTAAAGAAAGTTCTTGAAAGAACAAGTTTTTGTTTTTCTAAAGGTTTTCTATAATCATCATAGTTTTCCATGTAGTCTACTATTCTAGCAACAAGTTGATCTTTGTATTTTTTATATCTATCAAAGTCTTTTGTCCAAATGCTAGGATACTTAAATTCGTGAATTGCCATTTCACTATAACTTAATCTATCCGGAACCATTGGAATAGTATCAACAAGCACACCTTCGTACCAACTTATACCTAATGTTTCTTGTAAGTTAGCACTGAAAACAAGTTTTGCTTCACCAAGTAAATTATGATATTCGTTCTTGGTTAGTTCTTTTTGTTGACAAACTATAAATTCATATTGCGTTAAAGTTGATTTTAAATCTTCAAAAATGTTTAATTGTTTTTCTGGAGCAATCCTATGTGGAAACAAGATTATATCTTTCTTAGGCATACCTTTGTATGAAGTAAGACTACTTTCTAAATACTCCATAGGCCAACCTACTTTTTTAATCTTGCTTTTATCTACGTGTTGCCAAATAGCAACAGGATTATTTTTGTCTTTGAATGTTTCTAAAAATAAATCTATATGAAACTGTGTAGCAAAAAAGTTGTCGTCATAACAGGCATACATACTTCTTTCAGCATTTCTTACCCAAGGCTTATCTCCAATCAGTCTTCCGAGGAAATCATGCGGATCATAACTACCAGCATGCCACAACCCACCAACGCGAATGTTAACACCCAATAGTTCTGCCATATACCGTAGTTGAATAACTGTAGGATTCCAAGCATCAGTATACAGGAAGTAATCGCCATCTTTAATAGAGCCCGCACAGAACATTTCTCCTATCTGTTCAAGTTGCTTACTCTTATATATGTTTGTTCCACCAAAGTTAAGAAACGCCCCAGGTGTTGTTGCCTGGGGAGTCTCTCCTCCGCTAATGGTTACCACTTCTTCATTCGTAGACCTAGCCAATTGATTAGGAAGATGTTCCTTCCACTGTTTTGTGTAACGTGTATCAACTGCTTCAATGTCTACGATATAAATGGTCACTAACGTCTCCTAAATTTTCTAGCAGGTCTTTTCTTTCCCTGCTTAAAGTTTTGAAAAGCCTGCCAAGCACGGCTTTTATTGTTGTACAAGTCTCTTTCATTAAAGACATAACCGTCATGACCCCAAGCAAAAGCTGTTCTACAAAATGTTCTGAACTGCTCAAGGTCGTCGAAAATCTTTACGATATTCGGGTTCTTGGTAAAGTATTCACCCTGTTTCACTGTATTCTCCTTAGTAGCTAGGGTATTCGATATGAGCACCGTTTTCACCGTCCTCTGAAATGTCGATGTGTACCTCTCTATGAGGATACTTTTCAGTAATCTGTTGATATAAATCATCAGACATCATTTCGCATGATTTGTAGTCTAGTTCTAACGTTTTATCTGCGTATAACTTCTCCATCCATCTTTTGAATTGAATAAACTCAATATCTCTGTCATTATGAGTAACAGTGATACCTACTTTGAAATGAAAGATGTGTCTATGTGGATAACCTAAAAATGACACATCATACTCGTCGCCTGTTGCTAGGCTTGGATCATCTAAAGCCGCCGGATATTTGTGGATACCTTCTTTACGGAAAGTAACCCAAATCATTCTCTTAGCTTTACTCATTGCGTTTTCTTTACCTTGTTTTGTATCTTCTTCTTTCATTTTTCTCATCATATAATTGTGATATCTTTCTTGTTCCATTATTATAACACCTTTAATGCTCTGTGTCAACCTGAATTGGCTGATCCTTGCCATATTCACTCCAAGGAGTAAATTTCTTTCTATCCTTTAGTTCATTTGCGTAATAAACCCAAACGCCCGGATTAGAATTTTTAAATCCACTGTCATCAATTTTGATACAAGCATTGTAATTAAGTTGTTCAATATGTGGAAGTTTCACTGAAATCATACTGATAAAATTATCATGTTCGTTGTAACCACTTTCCAAAATCCAATTATGATACGAAGAGTCATAATCTAAAGTTACCCAAAGTCCGTGTTTAAGTAAAGTGTTTACCATAGAATCCCAACCTTCTTGTTCATCATCAGTCCCCATTTCACCAGTAAGTTGAAAACTTTGATTTGCCCCAAGATATACATGATCTATATTTGTTCTGTTTACTATTTTTAGTATATCTTCCACAGGTTGTATACCAACAACAAATAACGTTTCCTTATCGTAAGCAGGAGTTTTTTCAATCTCTCTACCTGTGAAAAAGACTACGTCATCTTTTCTTCCGTTGTTGTAATCTCTATCCATTTTTAATTTTGTCCTTAATAGCTAGTTTTTGTTTTTTTAAATTTAGTAGATGTTGTTTGGTACCCCAGCTACGATCACCGTTTCTTTCTACCTCGACTTGTTCTACTTTCTTATGTAGATAGTCATGCATACTTTGTAGTTTTTTAGCCTTTTTACTTGCTCTTCCTGTCGCCATATTATACCTCCTCAAATAGGTTGCCAAATTGTGTTGACGCATTTACTGTTTTCTTTCCAACGGCACCTCGTGTACCGATGATAGAAAGCCAAAATCTATTGAATTCTTCTATCACTGCTTCTGCTTCATCTCTGTTAGATGTTGCGAATATTGCTTCAACAACATCTCTAAATAAAACCCTGTCAAATGATTCATCAATAAGCATCGCTGGAATTGTGCCAGCATCGTATTGTCTGTTTGCTTCTTGTACTGCATTTATGTGACTCCATACATTATGACCCATTTGTATAGCATATGAAAAACTATCCCAACTGGTCTTACCTTCTTTACCAATTTTGTTAAGGTCCCCCGGAGCATATATACAAACATCTTTTACTTGAAGTTCTTTTGTCAAAGGACTATCAGTAAAGTTTTTAAATATGCCATCTGCTAACACAGCATCACGAAACAGTCTAGTGTCCGAAGCATATTTTTTATCATCTATACTAGGAACCATTCTGTAAACCCACTTGGTTCTATCCTGTGTTTCAGTTTGTATGTAAATTTGTCCATTAGCAGTAGCTAGGAATGGAGAAGCACAATCAAATGTAATTGTAAAATTTTCATTGTGATATTTGCGAACTGCTCTCTGGATGTCTGTTAGCAATGTTGCCCATTCTAATTTACTTGTTCCTAAGAAGTGCATGAAGTCGTGTTTACCTTTTTCAAGCAATCCATCGAAACGTAAAGCAATTAATCTTTTGAGCACCAAGTGAACATCACACATATTCTGTCCACCCATTGACCAACCATTAAAGTGATCTGTATACTTTTTCGGATCACTGTAGTCTTTCATTTGCTGATACCAATCTTCTGCGTCAGCATGATTTTCACCTTGTAATACATTTAAGAATTTACAATTACCGTTACGATTTTTCATAAAGTAATCGTTGTTTATTCTTGTAGCATTTACCGCTTCTTGATATGTAGTGATTCCAGTTGCTTTTTGTCCTGCTTCTGATCTTGATACCCAAGCAGGAATATCAAGTATCATACCATAGTCCATGTATGCGTCCATCCAAGCAAGAACTTGTTCACGTTTCTTTTGTGCTTTAGGACAGTTAGGATCTTTCCAGTCACCTTCCCAAACACCCTTACCAATCTGAAATCCTCCAGAGTCACCTAACAACCAACTATTGTTTCTGTCTCTGTTACGCACCATATCTTCTTTGGGTGCTTCTTTATTAACATCTAGTTCGGCATGACCTGCTGAATACAAGGTCCAATGATAGTTAAATAATCCATCTTTTTTGTTTAACCAATTGATAGATTCCATACCATTAGGATAAGGAATACGACTGTTATCTACATATTCCTCAAAACGTTGTTTTCCTACAAAAGTAGCATAAAATCCGCTTAGTGCTGGAAGAAATACTGCGTAGTCTTTCTGTTCTTTTGTAAGATCTGTATTCATGTTACTTGCTCTGTGCTGGCATAATGTAATTGTATTTTGCCAATCCGCTATCTACTGTGATCTGCATAGCACCTTGATCACTTAGACTCATTGTTGCTTCGCCATCCAAGTTAAGAATAGCTTGTACCTGTGCTACAGGATAAGCCCAAGCATGTTTTAGATCTCCTTCAACACCACCTTGGAAAACAAATTTACCTGCGTGTGTGTTAGCATCACCAAAGTAAAATACCAAGTCACCGTTTTCAGACTTTACTGTAAACACAGTTTCTTCTGCGTGTGCGGCACTTTGTAGTTTCATTCTTGTAATACTTGCTAGACTTGGAGTAAACGAAATGTCCCAGTTAGCACCTTTAAATTTTACACTTTTAAGTTTTTCATTGATGATCTCGGACACCATAAATCTAAAGTCGTTTTGGAAATCACCTGCTTCATTCTCAAAGTGAATACCAGTTGGAACCTTAACACCATTACGTTCTGCTTCTGTAATAGTTAATTTACTGTTCTTTTGATATTCTGGATTCTTCAAGTGAAGAGCTAGTTTATCCATGTTTGGCATTCCGAATACGTTAGCACCAAACTCTTCAACCTTGTCTTTTGTTGTGGCTGTAAGAATAACGCTTCTATCTTCTGCCATTGATTCAATTGTTGTGCTAGTTTCGTCACCTGTTACCTTGACTAGATTCAAGAAACCAAGTGCGTGAGTCTTTGCTACAACATCTTGTAAAATATCTTTCATATTGCTTCTCCTGTGTTTTGTATTATACGATATTTTTTACTGTAAGTCAACAACTTTTTACCCTATTTCGGAGATCAGTTGTTGAAAATCTGTGATCTCTTTTGTTAAAATACAAGTCAATGTCTCTTTCTTGACATATATCTTTACCTGTAAAATCTTTTTCTCTATATTCGTCGCCCAAAATTCTTATATCAATGTGATACATTTCTAAAATATCTTCTAAATCTTTTTCGGTTTGGTAAGGGATTATTTCATCAACATACCTACAGGCGTGAAGTTGACTGTATCTTTCTACTAATGATTGTACGGGGGAATTTTTTTCTTTTCTATCTATGCTTGGATCTACTTGTAGTCCGCATATTAGATAATCGCATTGTTCCTTCGCTTCTCTAAGCATTTGAACATGACCTGCGTGTAGCAGATCAAAAGTTGAACATGTAAAGCCTATCTTCATTTCTTTATGCCTTTGTCTTTTAGAAACTGTTCTACTGTGTGTTTTGGTTTAAAGCCTAAGTCTCTAAGTTTTTTTGTATTCGCCTGTGTAATTATTCGTTCGCCAATAGTATTTATTTTTACAGGTAAGTCGGGCCTAATATCTTGGATGCTAACAGCAAAACCTGTTCCAACATCTAATGAGCCAACTGTTTTACTATCCATAATTATTTCTATAGCATCCATTAAGTCTTCAATATGTATAAAATCTCTTTTATGATGTGTTACATAGTCTAGTTTATTATTAAGCAACTTGTCAAAGAACATATTTGCTCTTGGAGTAGGACCATAAACTGTATGAAATCTCATAAAGCAAACATTATCATGAGGTATATATTCTATTACATTTTTACTTGCCGCATATGGATTAAGATGTGGCTCATATTGAGAACTAGAACCAGCAACTAATACCCTTGCGTTTGGATAATGATTAAGTATACGTTTCGTTCCTTCCACATTATTGTTCCAGTACTTTTTTGGATCTGCTAAACTTTCTCTTACACCTCCTATACCTGCTAAATGTATCACCATTTCTACTACTTTAGGGTGAGGTAAGTCACAAGTAAGTATGTCATCTCCACTTTTTATATCTAAACCAAGCAAGTCGTGTTTAGTTGATAATCTATTCCATAGATTACCTCCTATAAAGCCTTCATGCCCTGTTATTAAAATGTTCATTTGTTTTTCCTTATGTTTTTATTGCTATCAACAGCAGTTTGTAATGTAGGTAGTGTAGCGCCAATAACATTTGCTGAATAAAGTAGAGCTTCAGTATCCTTCGGAAAACATGCTCCACCAAATCCTCTGTCGCCGTCTGGACCAGGTATTAACATATGGCTATGTGTGATTCTTTCGTCCATGCCTACCAATGCTTTAACTTGATTATAATCAATGTCTGCTGATTCACATAAATCATAAACTTCATTAAAGAAAGCAACCTTGGTTGCTAAAAAACTATTTCTTAAATATTTTGTAAGTATCAATTCTTCAACAGTTGCGTAAATAGGTTCAAACCCTTTACACAATATAAAAATGTCGTACCAAAATTCAACGTTACCTCCGCCGAACAACATTTTATTTTGTCTTTTAAAGTCCTCATTGGCATTTGCCGCTGTCAAAAATTCTGGACTAAATGTTATTTCCTTTTGTTGAGGTTCGATGTCTTTACGCCATCCTTCTAAACTTATCGTGCTTTTAATTAATATAGGCTTGTCGTTTGGACATGCTTTAACAACCTTTTCTACAATAGTCATGTCACAAGCACCAGAAAGTGTTGTAGGAGTCGGAACACAAATAATATAACCTTCTGAATCGTTTACTATCACATTATCGTTGTATTTAGGATCTATTATCTTTATTTCATAATGATCTTTTAATACTTCATGGACGGCCTGGCCGACAAATCCATATCCTATCAAGCTCAGTTTCACTTTTTCTCCTTCTTTATTACTAGCTTTGGGTGAGGAGTTCTATCATTATAAATATCTCCTGCCATAGCCTGTATTTGTTCAACCAAGTGTGTCACAAGGTCTACATCATATTCTTTTGTGTGGCTTTTGTATTTTTCTCTGTGTGCTTGTACGGCTAAACCATGCATCGCACTTACTTTATCCATTAGTTCTTGTATTGTGTGTAGCATTATTATTCTCCAAAGTCAAATAAATTGTTAAACGTATTGTTTTGTTTTGTGTCTTCTAGATGATAGTTAAGCACACCAATCAAGTTATCTAATTTATTATCGATAATAGTTGATTCCATGGCATCGCCATCAAATGGAAGCTCTTTAAACCAATCTGGAATACGCAATTCATCTGTAGGATATGCTACACTTGTAAACCCTAATGGATTTTGTTTAAGTTTACAAACAATAACTTTCATACCGTCTACAATCTCCTGCGAATATTTGTCGCCGTTCATGCGTTTCAATGTGTTCCAGTTTATACTTGCTCGAACATGTCCAGGCATGTTTGCTTTGCCTTGCTTTTGTTCAAGTCTTTGATAATGTCCTATTTTATTTGCCCTTTTAGGAGAACCTTTTTCATATCCTGGACGTTGTTTGAAATCCTGTCTAAATTCTGTGATTCTATCTAATACTTCTTTTTCTGTTTTATCTGTCAATACCATAAGCAATAGTTCACTCAAGAACTCCTGCATGAATACCGGAGTATCAGATCTACGCAAGTCTAAGCCCATAGCTTTTACTTTGCCTGGCTTGCCGTCTACATCACTTCTAAAACCTTCTAAGTCATAAACAAGTGCCGCATAACGTTTCTTTGTGATATACAATCCACTTTCAGCAACAATCTCTCTACCAGCGGCAATGACATCACTTCTACTCTTAGGACAGTGGAATGCCTCTGCCATAAATTTTTCAAACGTTGAATTTGCCGCCTCACATACTTGATCATAAAGTGTAATTACATTTTCTTTTGACCAAGGAATCTTTCCAGCGTCGATATCTTTTCTAAGAATAGGATAAGCACTGAAGTAAACGGAGTCAGTGTCTCCGTAAATTACAGCATCACCAGTGTGATCATATGTTCCTGTAATTACTTTGTTTACTTCTGCTGACATGTGTTTTACAATAGTTCTACCAGATAGTGTAGTTGATTGACCAATACGTTTATCAAAGAATCTACAACCTGGATTTAGGATAGCACCATACAAACTATTTAGGTTAATCTTTTTAACCAACTGTCTCTTGTCCCAATATTCTATTTCAATTTTATTATTGGCATCTTTTGCTTTTTTAAGTTGTCCTTGTAATTCTTTTCTTTCTTGATACCAACGTTTTAGTAGTCCAGGAATAACACCTTCGTGTTCAGTTGTAAATATTGTACCATTAGATGAAAGCATCCAAGGTTTATTGCTTTCAAAAATTATCTTGTATATTTCAGCACCGCTTAACACATCTTCTGTACCGTTTTCCCAGTCAACAGTAATAGCAACATCACGTTTTTCATCCATTACTGCTTCATATTCTAATGTGCCAAACTTACCTTCCCACGCACCAGCAAACGATTTCTTTTGTAAGTTCATTGCTTCGTTGAGATATTCGTCAGTAAGTGTTGGACGTAGTTGTCCTATGATTGTTGCCGGATCCATATTCAAAGCTCTAATAACAGACGGATACAGTGAATTCAAGTCCATTGATCCTATCCATTTGTGAAGTCCTTTTTTCGGAAAAGCAACGTAAGCCCCAGCCGCGGTACTTGCTTCTGGATCACGTTTTGGTCTGTTTGGAACTCGCATGCCACGTCTATGTGCTTCATTTACGATTGCCTGTTCTGTAACTGCGACAGCACCCATAGTGGTCTGTAGCAAAACAGTATTCGCATGTGCCAGTTCGTTACTTAGATCAAT
>Ga0163110_10001636_pt1 | contig 11431 bp, 12 predicted proteins | sample CRUFie1St17metaG_FD_108703 | JGI IMG/M metagenome (GOLD analysis project Ga0163110, IMG submission 108703) | Marine microbial communities from the Costa Rica Dome - CRUD Field 142mm St17 metaG | ecosystem: Environmental > Aquatic > Marine > Oceanic > Photic zone | place: Costa Rica: the Eastern...
GTCGACTTATAGAAGAGGCATTATTAGATGTTGCATCTGGAAAAACGACCAATCAAGGGGTGAATTTTTTAACTACAGGTAAAGCGCCACACAGGATTGGTAATGGGCATCAAAATCTTGCCCCTTATCAAGTATTTGATTGTAAAGATGGTCATATTATAATTGCAACTGGAAATGATGGCCAATATCAGCGTCTATGTTCAATTTTGAATTTGGACAAAATGGCGAGTTGTAAGTCATTTTTAACGAATGCAGACAGATTAAAAAATCGTGATCTTCTAATAGAAAAATTGAGCTCTGAAACAAAGAAGTTTTCTAAGTCAGAATTGCTAAAAGCTTGTGAAAAAAAAGGTATTCCAGCGGGACCTATAAATAATTTGTCAGAAGTTTTTGATGACCCTCAAGTTATTCATCGTGAATTGGCGATTGACATTAATAATATACCAACAATTTTATCACCTTTTAGGTTTTCAGATAGTCAAATGAAAATCACAAAAACGTCGCCAAAATTAGGTGAAGATACCTCAGAAATATTATCTTCAATTATAAAATAACTTCAGACTATTGTTGATAAAAATAATGCTATTCCACAACTCAAGACTAGTCCACCCCATGAACGCCAGAGAACATCTACCGCGTTATCAATATCGATAGCTGTTAGTTGTTTTTTCCCATCTGGGTTAACAAAAGGATAAAGCTTTTCTTGTCCTTCATATGATCTTGGTCCTGAGATGGCTATATCTAAAACACCTGCCATAGCCGCCTCAGGCCAACCAGCATTTGGAGATCGATGTAGATTTGCATCTCGCCACATAATTTGAAAGGCAGCATAATTCTGATAAACTAAACATATCAATATTCCACTGAGTCTTGCTGGTATCCAATTTAAAACATCATCTAATTTAGCAGATGCCCACCCAAATTGCTCAAGTTGTGGGTTTTTGTATCCAATCATACTATCTGCAGTGTTTACAAATTTATATATTAGAATACCAGGTAATCCACCAACACAAAACCAAAATATTGGTGCAACTATACCATCTGAGAAATTTTCAGCTGCACTTTCGATAGCACTTCTTGCAACATTGGATTCATTAAGGTTCTTGGTATCACGACCTACAATCATTGCAACAGCTTCTCTTCCTTGCTCTAGGTCTTTTTGCAATCCAAGGCTTACAGCACTCACATGTTCTGTCAAACTTTTATGAGATAACAATATTGCTACGATTAATATTTTCCATATGGGTGAAAAAGGTATGTTTTCGATTGAAAAGCCTATTAATGTTAGAAACATTACGATGGCACCTAAGAATATTACACCTTTGCTTTTACGATTGATGCCATTATTATATTTTTTCTCACCCCATTTAATTATTCTTCCAAAAATCACAGCAGGATGTTGTAATCTTGACCACAGCCAGTTGGGCTCACCAAAAAAGGCATCAAGAATTAGTGCTAATAAGATACATGATAAAGTCATTGCTCAAATTCATTTAAAATAGTTTCAATCTTCAATCGCTGTTTTTCGTTTTTCGGAATTCCAATTCTTGCGATTTCATTAGAATATGAAAAAGTTCTTATAAGTATATGGTTTTGGGCAAAATAATTTTTCATTTTCTCAGCATTTTTAATTTTAATTAGCCTGAACAGTGAGGTGCCACCCATTATATGTATACTATTTTTTAATAATATGTCGTCAAATTTTGACGCAAGATTATCTAATTTTTTAACATTATTGTTAGCCCAATTTTTGTCATTCAGCGCTTTAACCCCAATAAAAAGTGCAGGACCGGATGCTGGCCAAGGACCTAGCATACTTTGTAGTTTTTTTAAGGTTTTTGGTGCAGCTATAGCGCAGCCTAAGCGAAGGCCAGCTAATCCCCAAAATTTTCCAAAACTTTTTAAAACTACAACACCAGGTTGGTCTGAAAACTTAATTAAGGATTTTTCAGGTGTTAAGTCACAGAAGCTTTCATCAACAATTGTAAGTTTGTCATTTGATAGTATATCTGTAGAGCTCCAATATTTTCCATCTGGGTTATTTGGATTAACTAATACCCTGGCGCTTGCATTATTTTTTGAAATTTTCCACCCACTTTTAGTGAAGGCGGCTTTATATTCATTGTAGGTTGGGTGGTAAATATCTATGTTACCTCTTCTAAAAATACTTGGTAAAATAGATATAATAGGTGATGTTCCATTTGCTGTAGTGATTTCAGCACTTTTTGGTACTTTCCAAAAATCTCTTGCAGCGTCTTTGAAGTTTTCGTTTAATCTTTCATCTGGTAAGCATTCCCATACCCATTTTGGGATTTTTGGGATTGGGTAAGGCGAGTTATTTATGCCTGTTGAGAGATCAATCCAATCGGATCTGTCCCCTCCATATAAATCTAAGTGATGATCTAATTTTCCACCATGTTCTAACATTTCATGTGTCACTTGATCTTTTTATAGGTGGAATGCGGGCAACAAAATGTCCCTTTATTTTTTCTGGCCAGCTTCTGTATGGCACCTGACCATTAGTACTTTCAGAATGCAATGTTGCATAACTCACCAAAGCCTGCGCAGATTCAATATCTGGAGTAAAATTTCCCAACGCGTAACTTAATTTATTGTTATCTTGAATAATGACATTGCAACCATTTTTACAGCCCATTAGACAAGAATGCCTTCTAGTTATCACCATTTCACTTTTAGTCGAAATCTGCTCAACAAGTTTTGCAAATTTTAAACCGTCTGTTTCGGATGCATTCTGATCAGCCCATCCCTCTCGCTTACAAGTTTCGCAAATCGTAATAACTGTAGGCATATTTTATCCTCTGTAAGATTGAGTAATAATAATCATAATATGGCAAATGCAATAAAAATTTAAATCCTATTATGAGGTTCATCAAAATCAATATTAGGATTGATTGGGATTATTTGATTTGGATTGATAGACTTGTGGCTAAAGTAGTAATGTCTGATTGCATGGTCAAGTTTCACAGTATTACGAATATTTTCAGTTTGATAAAGATCTCGAGTATAAGCCCAAAGGTATTTAAAATCAATCAGACGTTTATGGTTACATTTGAAATGTGAATGATAAATTGAATCGAATCTAACTAATGTTGGAAATAATCTCCAGTCAGCTTCTGTAAGTTTTGAACCCAAAAGGTACCTTTGACTAGATAAAAGCTTATCCAACCAATCCATAGTATCAAACAGTTTTGTTATGGCTTCATCATAAGAGGTTTGAGTAGTAGAAAATCCAGCTCTATACACACCATTATTAAATGTTTCATAAATTCTCTTATTTATTGGCTCAATTGATGCTCTAAGTTTTTCAGGCCAAAAATCTAAGTTATTTTTGGTCATTTTATCAAATGATGAGTTGAACATCCTTATTATTTCAGAGCTTTCGTTAGAAACAATCTTGTTAGTTTTCTTATCTAGCAAAACTGGAACAGTTACTCGGGATGTAACATCTTTTTGAGCTTGAACATAAATTTCATGAAGAAATTTCTTACCATAAATAGTATCCCCAGTAGACCCACTAAAATTTTTGGCAAAATTCCAACCATCTTCAAGCATGTCTGGATGGACAACGTCGACGCTGATGTGAGTTTCTAATTTCTTTAATGTGCGAAATATTAATGTTCTATGTGCCCAGGGACAGGCATGAGACACATATAAGTGATAACGTCCAGATTCGGGTTTAAATTCATTGTTTTTTGAGTCGTCTATCCAATGTCGGAAATTACTTTCTTTTCTTTGAAAGCTACCGTCTGTTTTTGAGGCTTTGAGTTCTTCTCTGAGCCAAATGCCGTTTATTAATTGTCCCATTTTAGTTACCTTAATAAGTTAATACAGTGTAAAGCTTTTTAATAATCAAATAACCATACGTTAAGTATCTTATTTTTTAAATTTATCTCATGTGCAACAAAATTGTTCTAGCAAGGTTAATTACTAATTGTGTAAATATAGAACATTAAGTATATGAATAGTTGGACGAGCTGAATTGGCCGGAAAGGTGTGCGATAAAGACGATTTACCCATATCGGGGATCTACCATCGCGTCGTTGAGTCGAATAATGCACACTTTTTGTATTTTAGAGAGAAAGTGAAATTATGCGTATAATTTGTTTTTGTTTGTTGTTTTTGGGCTCATCTAAAGAAGCTTTTTCCCATATTGGACATTTTGGTCAGATTGCTGATCATGGCCATATGGCTGCAGGTATCGCAATTGGTCTTGCCGGCGCAATAGCATTAATAAAAATTCTCAAGGGTAAAGAAAGAAATTCTGAAGAATCCGATGATGAAGAAATTCAGGAAGAAGTTCAGGGGGTACAGTGATTTGAAAAAAGGTATTATGATTTGTGGGCATGGCAGTAGATCAAAAAGTGCAGAAAAGGAATTTGGGTTACTTGCCGATGGTTTGAAGAAAAAATTTTCAGAAATTCCAATTGAACATGGCTTTTTGGAATATTCGGCGCCAAACATTCATATGGGTTTGGATTCATTGCTTGCGCAAGGTGTAGAGCATATAATTGCCGTACCTGGTATGCTATTTGCCGCAACACATGCTAAAAACGATATTCCATCGGTTTTACTCACTTATCAGAAAAAGCATCCAGGGCTTAAAATAAGCTATGGTAGAGAACTTGCACTCCACTCTGAGATGATAGCTGCATTTCAATCAAGGATTATGGAAAGTTTAGGTATAGAGCATGTTCATGATGGTGACCTTTATGATACTATGTTAGTTGTTGTGGGTAGGGGTACCTCTGATACATATGCAAATGCTGAAGCAGCAAAGTTAACACGAATAGTAACTGAAAATTTAGGCTTTGGCTGGTCTGAAACAGTCTATTCTGGAGTGACTTTCCCCTCTGTGGGTCAAGGTTTGGAAATAGCGTCTAGGTTGGGATACAAAAAGATTGTTGTTGCTCCTTACTTTCTTTTTTCCGGCAAATTAATTGATCGTATTTATAATTATGTTGATCGAGTGAATGAAACACTCCCAGATGTTAAATTTTATAAGGCGCATTATTTGGCTGATCAAGACCATGTCATTAATACATTCGCAGAGCGAATTTATGAGGCAGAAAAGGGTAATTTATCAGAAGATTATGATTTGATGGTATCATTTCAAAAAAGACTTAAATTAGGCCAAGTTGATATTCATCATCATCATGCTGAATATCAACCAATTAGAGATCCTGAAGATGAGGAAAATTTAAAATCCCATAGCCATGATCATACTCATAGCCATGATCATACCCATACCCATACCCATACCCATAGCCATGATCATACTCATAGTCATGCGATTTACAAACATATCGCCCACCCTAATGGGCCACGAACAATGATTGACCAAGGAGTATGTTGCTGTTTCATGAGTCAATTTCCAGAGCATGTTATCGAAGAAGAGCGTTTGTTAATAAAAAGCAGAAGTGCTTCATGAGAATAGTACAGTTTAGAAATCTACATGAGTATTTTTGACAATTATATTGCTGTTGATTGGTCTGCAAATAGCAGTCCAAAAAGTGGCACAGATAGCATTTGGATAGCTTGGCTGTCAAAAACCAGAAACGTGCAATTATTTAATCCAAAAACCAGAATGGAAGCCCTTAAGCTTCTAAAAAGCTGTTTGAAAAATTCTGATGGTCGAGTTTTGGTGGGTTTTGATTTTCCATTCGGGTATCCAAAAAGATTTTCTGACATGCTCGGCTATTCAAACTGGCTTGACGTCTGGAGTAATTTTTCAAAATTTATTAAGGATTTTAAAGACAATAAAAACAATCGGTTTGAAGCTGCAGGCTATTTAAATTCACAGTTTTTGGCAAATGGACCATTCTGGGGTCACCCTGCGCCAAATAATGGGAGATATGGGGAATTACCTTATAAAAAACCAATCGGCTATGGAGTGTATTTACCGCCCGAAAAAAGAATCATTGAGCAGGCAATAGTAAAAGCAAAAACTGTTTGGCAGCTCAATGGTGCGGGATGTGTCGGTGGTCAAGCACTTTTAGGAATACCGGTCTTATATGACTTGAAACAGTCACTCTCTAGTTCTATCTGGCCATTTGAAAAAAAGATGTCAAAAGTGGTTTTTGCTGAAATTTACCCGTCAATATTTCCATTAGAACATTCTGAAATAATCAAAGATGCAAGTCAGGTTAAGACGGTAGTTAATAATTTTTATAATTTGGATCTTCACAAAAAATTAGAACATTTGATGAGTGTTCCAATGTATTTAAATAATGAAATCTTAAATTATGAAGGTTGGATATTGGGAGCAGAATACAAATGACTGAAAATCCCCTAAAATCAAAAGTGAATTTAGCTTATGAGAAAAATCCTGCTGCTATTTATTCAAAGAGCTTTCAGACAGTTAAAAATGAGGCTAGTTTGGAGCGTTTTGATAACTTAATAAGACCTATTATAACCCGAATAATTCATTCTTGTGGAATGACAGAGATAGCCGACCGTATTGCCTTTTCTAAAAAGTTTATCACCAAAGGTCATGAAAGCCTGAGTTCTGGAAACAATATTATCTGTGATTGTGAAATGGTTTCTTCTGGTATTATGAGAAAAATTTTACCAGCTAAAAATAAGGTTAGAGTTACGTTGAATTGCTCAGATGTTCCTGGGATTGCAAAATCTATAGGTAATACGCGAAGTGCTGCTGCAGTTGAGCTTTGGGAGCCGTTTATTGAGAATTCAATCGTTGTAATTGGCAATGCGCCAACAGCATTATTTCATTTATTGGAGTTGTTGGATGATGGTTTTCCAAAACCAGCGTGTATTTTGGGTTTTCCAGTTGGATTTGTTGGAGCTGCTGAGAGCAAAGCAGAGTTAATAAATGACTCAAGAAACTGCGAATATATTACCCTTAGAGGCAGGAAGGGTGGCTCTGCTATGGCTGCGGCTGCATTAAACGCGTTGGTGTTAAGTATAGAAGAGAAAAAGTTGTGAAGCCTTGGTTAAATATAGTAGGTATTGGCCAGGATGGTTTGTGTGGTCTTAGCGATCCAACAAAGAATTTGCTAAAGCGAGCTGATGTAATATTTGGAAGCTCAAGACATCATGAACTAACTTCTGACCTTGATACTGAACGAGTTTATTGGCCTACACCTTTTGATTTAATATACGAGAAAATTGCTAGTTACAGAGGTAAAGTGGTGGTAGTCTTAGTAACAGGTGATCCTCTTTGGTTCTCAGCAGGTGTTCAAATCAAAGATTTTTTTGAATCAGATGAGATGATTTTTTATCCACATATTAGCGCATTTCAGAATATTGCGGCTCGAATGAAATGGTCTATGAGTGAGGTTGAAATGCTCAGTGTGCATGGTAGACGTCTGGAAAAAATAATTCCACATCTACAGCCAGATCAAAAATTGATAGTTCTCACATCAGGGTCAAAAACTCCTAAAGAAATTGCTAGATTGTTAATGGAAAAAAAATTTGGAAAAAGCAAAATGACGGTATTTTCGTCTATGGGTGATAGAAATGAAAAAATGTTTGTTGAAACAGCAGAAAATTGGAAAATTATTGTACCAGCTTTCAATACTTTAGCGATTGAATGCTTACCTGAAAAGGCTTGTAGTATTCTAACTAAAATACCAGGGCTACCTGATGAAAGTTTTAGCAATGATGGAACTATGACCAAGCAAGAAGTTAGAGCCATAACATTATCGAAGCTTAAACCAACCAGTGGGGCATTACTGTGGGACATTGGCTGCGGTTGTGGTAGTATTTCAATTGAATGGATGAGGTCAGCCTTGAATGCAGTTGCGATAGGAGTTGACAAGCGAAAAGACCGTTGTGGACTAGCCTTACAAAATTCTCTTAATTTGGGAGTTCCAGATTTTAAAGTTATTAATGGTGAAGCACCTGAGGTGCTTTATGATTTAGAAAAACCAGATGCAATTTTTATTGGTGGAGGCATTTCGAGAGAAATATTTGAGTTTTCATGGTCTCAGTTGAGACATCATGGAAGACTAGTTGTAAACGTAGTCACTTTGGAAAGTCAGGCGTTGTTATTGGAATTATTTTCCAATTATGGGGGTGAGATTACTCAATTAGGAATAAATAGAATAGAGCGGGTGGGTAATTCGACCATTTGGAAACCACTTACACCAGTTACACAGTGGAGCATTGAAAAAAAATGAATGGTATTCTTTATGGGGTTGGCGTTGGGCCGGGCGATCCAGAATTGATAACATTAAAGTCATTGCGTTTAATTAAAAGTACTGAAGTAATTGCTTATCCAAAACTAAAAGGTAGTAACAGTTTTGCTCGCAATATAATAGAGCAATTTATTGATATGCCAAAAGATGAGATAGCTATTGAAATACCGATGACTATAAGGCGATTGCCAGCACAACGCGCATATGATTGTGCTGCAAAAAGAATATCACATTATTTAAAAAAGGGGAAAAATGTTGTTTTTTTGTGCGAGGGAGACCCATTCTTTTATGGTTCTTTTATGTATTTGCATTCACGTCTGCATAAAGATTATTTAATAGAAATAGTACCTGGTGTATCTAGTATGATGGCTTGCGCGGCTATGAGCAAGAAACCTTTAGCTGCTAGAAACGAAGTATTAGCGGTTTTGCCTGGTCCATTAAGCAAAAAAGAATTGGAAAGAAGATTGTCCGATAATAATTCGTCAGCAATTCTTAAGGTTGGTCGCCATATAGAAAAAATAAAGAGTGTTATTGATAAACTGGGATTAATGGATTCATCTCTTTATATTGAGCGGGCGTCTTTAAAGGAACAAAGAGTGTTGAGATTAGTTGATGCTCCAGAAATTGCTCCCTATTTCTCTATGATACTGGTCAATAAGGGGGAAGATCCTTGGCTATGAAAATTGCAGTATTAGCTTTGTCAAAATCTGGAGAAAAGGTAGCTCGAGCGATCGCTCATAATCTTGATGCGCCCTTGCATGGACGAATTGAGCGAGTCAAAAATGCAGATATTTATTTCATTAATGCATTAGATCATATCCGAGATTTGTTTATTTCTGGGTATTCAATAATTGGTGTTTGTGCGAGTGGTGTTTTGGTTCGCGCTGTCGCGCCTTTTTTACAAGATAAAACGATGGATCCACCTGTCATTTCAGTTGCTGAGGACGGTTCAGTTGTCGTTCCATTAATTGGTGGTCATTATGGGGCTAATAGGATCGCTAGAGAAATTTCTAATTTTTTAGATGGTGTTGCTGCTGTAACTACAGCAGGAGATTTAGCAATTGGTGTTGGATTGGATGAGCCACCTATTGGCTATTCTTTATCCAACCGATGTGATGCAAAGGATGTAATGATGAAACTCCTTTCAGGTGCCAGAAAAAAAATTATTGGTAGAAATATATTTTCCTTAGAAAGCCATTCAGATGGCGAGATAATAATTGAAGTAACTACGCGACCAAAATCAGGATCTTCAACTCATTTAGTTTATCATCCAAAAAATTGTGTTATTGGTTTGGGTTGTGCAAGAGATACAAATTTGGAAGAATTATGGACTTTTGTTGAGGATACTTTAATAGAAAAAGACCTATCGAAAGGTTGTATTGCAGCTGTAACTTCAATTGATATAAAAGCGGATGAATATGCATTAAACGAAGTTGCAAAACGGCTTGGGGTCCCTTTATTATTGTTTACTCCTGATGAATTAGAAAATGAGTTCGATCGGTTAGAGAACCCATCCAAATTGGTTTTTGAGGAGGTTGGATGTCATGGTGTTTCCGAAGGTTCTGCCCTTGCGTGCGTAGGTGTTAACGGAAGGTTATTAGTCCCAAAAAGAAAAACTAAAAATGCTACTATTGCAATTGCTACGGTGGACGCACCATTGGTTGATTTAAGAGGTCGCCGTCGAGGTAGCTTAGCAATCGTAGGAATTGGGCCAGGTCAATCCAGCTGGCGTACGCCTGAAGCAAGTTGCTTAATTGCAAATTCTGAGGAACTTGTCGGTTATGGGTTATATTTAGATTTGGTTGGTCAACTAGGATTTGGTAAAATTAAAACAAATTTTCCTCTTGGTGGAGAGGAAGAGCGATGCAGATATGCTCTTGAACAGGCTGGTAAAGGAAAAAAAGTAGCTTTGATTTGCTCTGGAGACGCGGGCATTTATGCTATGGCTTCATTGGTATTTGAATTAATGCATAGATCTAACGAAAATCTAGGGGTATCAAGCGCCGCTAGGCGAGTAGAGGTAGTATGCACGCCAGGTGTTTCTGCTTTACAAGCAGCTGCCGCAAGGGCTGGTGCGCCTTTAGGGCATGACTTTTGTACTATTTCTCTTTCAGATTTGTTGACTCCACGTGAAGATATATTGAGGCGTATAAAAGCTGCTGCCGATGGAGATTTTGTGATAGCTTTTTATAACCCTGTGTCAGCAAATAGAAAAACTTTATTAAAAACCGCAAAGGAGATTTTATTAAAGGTAAGGCCATCAGACACCCCGGTGCTGCTAGCAAAAAACTTGGGGAGGACCGGAGAAAAACTTTTATACCGCAACTTATCAAATTTGAGTGTTGATGAGGTGGATATGTTGACAGTGGTAATAATTGGTTCTTCTAATTCAAAGATTTTTAAATTGGGTGATGGACAGCGAATTTACACACCAAGAGGTTATTCTAGGAAGTTAGATGGAGATATGGCTTGATAGAGAATTTAGTTAAAAATTCGATGACGTATAAAGAGTTGAAAACTTTTTCAAATTCGCGAAGCAAGAAAAAAGATGATGAAAACAAACTTGGTAAATTGATATCAGAATGTGATAAATTTGAATTGGATTTGCAAAATGCAACAATAAAGTGGGCTTTAAATTCAGACACCTGTATTCAATGTCTTTGTCAAATTGTAGGAACCAGAACAGGCGATGGTCAATTTATGTGGGCTTGGGGGCATCCATCTGTTCCTGAAAAATCTAGTAAAGCTGCAAAAAAGGTACAAATTTTTGGTAATAAGCATAATTTTGTTCAGTTAATGGATCGTAAGTCCATTGTTTCGGATAATGAGGCTAATACTTTTTCAGATATAACATCTTTACTAAATGATGCAGATGGAACGTGGGCAGGCAGTTATGGGGATGGCATGGTTTATTTGATTTATTATAAAAATCAGAAGGAATTAGAAGTATGACAGTATATTTTATTGGTGCTGGTCCAGGTGATCCTGATTTGATCACAGTAAAAGGCCTACGAAAGATAAAAGAGTGTAAGTATTGTTTGTATGCTGGTTCTTTAGTGCCTCAAGATGTAGTTATGGCTGCTCAAGAAGGAACTGTTATTATGGATACAGCCTCGATGACATTGGACGAGACTCACTCAGCAATCGAAGAAGCAGACAAAAATGGTCATGATGTCGCTCGAGTTCATTCAGGCGACCCATCATTATATGGAGCTATTGCTGAGCAAATACGAAAATTAGTAAAATCAAATATA
>Ga0163110_10001637_pt1 | contig 11427 bp, 10 predicted proteins | sample CRUFie1St17metaG_FD_108703 | JGI IMG/M metagenome (GOLD analysis project Ga0163110, IMG submission 108703) | Marine microbial communities from the Costa Rica Dome - CRUD Field 142mm St17 metaG | ecosystem: Environmental > Aquatic > Marine > Oceanic > Photic zone | place: Costa Rica: the Eastern...
AATTGAAGCTGAGGTATGTGGACCATTTGGTTGTAAAACAGAGGTTTCTGTTGATGTAGAAGCCACTACCGAACTTCAAAAGCAAAAGCCTTTGGGAAAGTTTAATGGGCTAAAGACTTATACTAATAGAAATCATCTTGCATTAAATGAAGTCCGGTCTGCTTGGAATGAGTCTTCAAGTATTTCAATATTTTTGAGTAGTTTATTAAATTTACCATTTTACAAAGCGCTTTTGTTTACAATTACATATACTTTTTGTGTGACACCTTTTGTTATCGTTTTGGGATTATTTATTGCAATAGCTGTGAATTCCCTACCACCGGTCTTGAAGGGCCCTACAATTTTCATGTCTTTACTACCTATGATTGTTACTCCTTTAGTAGGTGCTTTGATACTATTCTGGATGACTGATGCTGAGGGTATAATTGGCTCAACATTGCAAATAATCTTTAATGATAGTGATTTATCACTTAAAGCTTCTAAGACGCTGACTTGGATTATGTTGATGGTTTATGGAGTTTGGGCATCCTTACCATTCTCGTTTATTGTTTTTTATGCTGGTCTGCAGACAGTGCCTGAGGATACTCTAGAGGCGGCAATGATTGATGGGGCCAATCGTTGGGAGCGAATACGCTATGTGATTGTACCTTACATCATGCCTTTAGTCGTATTTATAACTTTGATTTTATTGATGGATAATTTTAGAGTATTTGAACCAATTATTGGTTTTTCAGCACAAGCAAACGCCACTTCTTTATCTTGGATAATTTATAATGATTTGAGGGGTGGTGAAATTCAGTATTTTAGTTCTGCTTCAGCAACTTCGATGCTAACCATAATAGGCGTTGGAATATTATTAGTGCCAGTCTTAATTCGTACATGGAGGGACTTTAATGCAAATTCTACCTAAAGAGTTTGTTCATGAATATTAAGGCTCAAAAACGTCCAGCTAGTCTAACATTAATTCTCGTATTATTTGTTTTAGTATGGCTATTAATTGCCATATTTCCTTTTTTATGGACTTTTTGGGGAAGCTTTAAAGTCGAGGCGGATTTTTTCTCTAAGGTCGATTGGAAGTACGCTATATTTGGCACTAGAACATTAGCTGAAACAGGGTCTAGTTTTACTACTGACGGTTATTTAGGTGCTTGGATTACACATGAGTTTTGGCGCTCTGTTATAAACACATCTATTGTTGTAGTGTCTGTTGTAGTGATTTCATTGACCCTTGGAACTCTTGGTGGCTATGCCCTAGCTCGCTCAGGTTACCGCTATGCTTTTTGGTTATTAATGCTCGCTTTGATTTTTCGTGCGATGCCTCACATAACGCTGGTATCAGGATATTTACTTCCATTTTTTCAGTGGAATTTATGGGGCCATTTGCCAACCACCATAATTGTTATGGTAGCTATCAATCAGCCTTTTACATTATGGATGTTACACTCATTTTTTCTTAATATTCCGAAAGACATGGATGAAAGTGCGATGGTGGATGGGTGTACTCGTTTTCAAGCTTTTAGGCATGTTATAATTCCTGTGATGTGGCCAGGAGTGATAACAACTGGCTTGTTCTCTTTTCTCTTGGCCTACAACGACTTCACGGTAACAGCGCTTTTACTGTCTCAAGAAAATCAAACTATGATACCAAAAATAAATAGTTTCTTAGGATCAACTCAGGTTAAAGGAAATATTATGTTTGCTGTTGCTGCTGTTGTTTCTGCCACATTACCATTATTTGTATTAGTAATGTTTTTTCAAAGGCAAATCGTAAGTGGATTGACCGCCGGTGCAGTAAAAGGATGAATTATACGACAATAACTTGCATGAAACTCAGCTCTAGAAAATACAAATCATGAGTAATTATCAAAGTCAAAAAAAGCTAGTTCTCGATTTTTATCATGAATTGGACAATGCAATTGGCGATAAAAATTTTGAAGTCATCAATAAATATTGTTTGGACAAATATGTTTGGCGCGGATTTCATCCTTTTAATCAAATTAACTCTACACAAGGAGTGGTGAATAAATTCTGGATTCCATTCAAAGCTTCGATGTCGCGGATGCAGCGTCGAATGGATATTTTTATGGCGGGTAAGAATTCTCTATCAGCAAGTGGCGTTTGGGTGGTTTCAATGGGCCATCTGATGGGACTATTTGATAAACCTTGGCTCGGGATTCTACCAACTGGTAAGATGATATTTTTACGTTATTGCGAATTCAATAGAATTGAGGATAATAAAATTGTGGAAACAGCCATGTATTTTGACATTCCACATTTAATGACACAAGCTGGTATTTGTCCTTTCAAGTCTCAGACAGCTGTTCATCTAATTCAACCAGGCCCGTTAAATCATGATGGCCTGTTATATGATCAGCAAAGTGAAATTGAGACAAAGAAGACTATTACGGCTATTGATTTTATGGTCAGTGATATAAAGGATTGGACTGGTGGACGTGAAGAGCCATTAGAGGATGAACTCTCTCGCTCCTGGAATGATGATATGATTTGGTGGGGGCCAGAAGGAATTGGTGCGACCTACACCATAGAGAGATATGCAAAACAGCATTCAGGGCCTTTTAGAAAAGGATTTGATAAACGAATATTTAATGGTCATATCTGTAGAATGTCAGAAGGTCATTTTGGAGGATTTTTTGGTTGGCCTAATTTAACGTTAAGACCTACAGGTGGATTTATGGGAATGCCAGAATTTGATAAATCTGCTGATATGCGTGTGATTGATATTTATCGCAGAGAGGGAGACAAATTAGCTGAGAATTGGATATTTATTGATTTATTGCATTTTTGGAATCAACTTGGAGTTGATTTTTTGGCAAAAGCTATTTCTGACAAAAAAACATCTTAATCCTTGGTATTTGCTTCAGTCAGTGAATAAAATTTCTGCGCAGTTAGCCCAAAAACTTCATTCTGTTGTTTCATAGATAATTTACTGAGAATAGAACTATAGGAGTTAAATAGTTCCGTATAATCAGAACTAATTGAATCTACGGGAAAATTTGATCCAAACATTACTCTTTCAGATCCAAATTGATTGATTACTGTTTCTACAATTGGTTTAATACTGTCTACTGACCAATTAGGTTCAAACATACCAAGACCTGATAACTTGCAATAAACATTGTTCAGGTTTGATAAATTTTTGAGACTTTCGCTCCAATCAATCAAACCCGCCGAAGTTCTATTATAAGGAGATCCTGCATGACAAAGAGCAACATTAAGATTTGGCACCTTTTTAAGGATAAGTGCTATGATTTCCATGAACTCTGGAATTAACTGCAAATCAAAGGTTAATCCGCGCTCAGAAATCTCACTTAAGCCTCGCAAGAAATTGGGATGCTCCAATAATTTACTTACACTTGCTAATGAGTCTTCTTCTGGAGCTCTGCCTACAATTTGACGTATGCCTCTCACAGTTTTCAACTCCTGTAATTGATCTAAGTTTCTAGGTAGTCCTTCTTTTGTGAGATCGGTAAATGCGACTTGAGCAATAGGCCAATACTGGGTTTCTCTATTAACAGAATCCACCCATTTGGCCTCTTCCAATGGGTCACTTGCTCCAACTTGGATATGTATAGACCCCTGAAAACCGACACTTTTTGCATCTTGAGAATATTCTTGCCATAAATAATTTCTTTGAATATCCGTGGGGTCTCCAAAGAACCGCATTTTCCCTTTATCCATAAGCCAAGGATAATTGACTTTACCTAAATCCCAAAGATGATGGTGAGCGTCAATTTTCATTTTATTCTCCATTTTTGCATACGAATGCAATTTTATCTTGCCAACCTGTTATTCAAATGTCTAGTGTATTCATGGTAGAAAATAGGTTTTAAAATATGGCTGAAATAAAATTAAAAAATTTAACAAAACGTTGGGGTAATTTTGTTGGAGTAGATAATTTTAACTTGGATATTCAAGATAAAGAATTTCTTGTGCTATTAGGCCCATCTGGATGTGGTAAGACGACAACCATGAGAATGATTGCGGGTTTGGAGGATGTTTCTGAGGGCGAAATTTGGATTGAAAACAAATTGGTAAATTTAGAAGACCCAAAAGATCGTGATGTGGCGATGGTATTTCAGTCTTATGCTCTTTATCCAAATATGACGGTTTATGAAAATATTAGATTTCCATTGAAGGTGAGAAAAATTGACAAAACTAAACATCACCAGATGGTTTTAAACGCTGCGGAAAAAGTGGAGTTATCGGAACTACTGGAAAGAAAACCCTCCGAGTTATCGGGAGGGCAACGTCAACGAGTTGCCTTGGCTCGAGCAATAGTCAGAGAGCCAAGAGTTTTTTTGATGGATGAGCCCTTATCTAACTTGGATGCTAAGCTAAGAATTTCAACCAGAGCTGAAATTAAGAATCTGCAGCATGAGTTATCTACAACAACGATATACGTCACCCATGATCAAATAGAGGCCATGACACTTGCTGATAGAGTTGTGGTTATGAACGAAGGTAAAATTCAGCAAGTAGGGACACCATCAGAGATATATGAAAATCCCTCCAATACGTTCGTTGCGGGTTTTATTGGTTCACCTGCGATGAATCTAATACTTGGTAATGTCCAAGATGGTTCATTTAACCAAGAAAATCTTAAAATTTTGGGTTTAAATTCAGATATATCTGGTGAGGTGATATTAGGTTTTAGAGCTGAAGATGCAGAGGTTGTAACAAAAAGTGCAAATTTGTCTGCTCAAGTTTTTTCATTTGAACTACTGGGAGACGCAACGATGGTTACCGTAAAGACAGATAATCAACTAATATCAGTAAAAGCCAAAAAGGACTACCGTGCTAACATTGGTGAGATGATTAATGTGAAAATTCCAAGTCAGAAATGCCATCTTTTTGATGTTTCTTCTGGAGAAAATATTATGCGAGAGGTTGTTTAAATGAAAGGCTCTCGACCTGCCCAAGCTGAGTTAACTCGTGATACAGATTTATCAAAAACGTCTGAAACAAAACAAGTAATTGAGAATATGGTTGATGGTCTTAATGACCATCGAATAGCTGATATTGGAGAATTCTTTTGTGAAAATTTTAGATGGATGGGCAATACTGGTTGTGGCACAAAGAATGGTTTGGCTGAATTTCAAAATAATTGGCAAAAACCATTTCAAGCAGCATTTTCTGATAAGATTTGTATTGATGAGGCCAGAGTCTTTATGGGTGAATGGGCCGCCGCTTTTGGACATCAAGAAGCCACCCACTCTGGAGATTTTATGGGAATACCAGCGAGTGGCAAAAAGGTAAAAATTAAATACATGGATTTTTGGAAGGTTCAGAATGGCAAGATCGTGGATAACTGGGTGATGGTCGATTTTCCCCATATTCTTGAACAACTAAATGTAGATTGTTTTAACGGGGAGGGATGGGAGCAATATGATAATAATTCGAACAAGGTTCCTAGCCTTAAATCAGAGGGCTGAATAATGGTAAGATATTTAAAGAGTGGGATATCTCGAGAAGAGAAAGAAAATGCAGATCAGAAAATAAGGGATACTGTTGAAAGTGTATTGAAAAAAATTGAAAATGGTGGCGATGAAGCTGTTCGGGAATTAAGTATACAATTTGATGATTACAATCCAAAATCCTTTAAATTAAGTGAAGTTGAAATTAAACAGCTAATAAGTTCGCTAACCGAAAGAGAGTTGTCTGATATCAAGTTTGCACAGCAACAAGTAAGAAATTTTGCTAAAATTCAACGAGCTTCTATGACAGATGTTGAGGTTGAGACACTGCCAGGTGTCATTTTGGGGCATAAAAACATTCCTGTTCAATCAGTCGGTTGCTACGTTCCTGCTGGCAAGTTTCCGATGGTTGCCTCTGCGCATATGTCAGTTGCAACTGCGTCAGTTGCAAAAGTTCCAAGAATTATTGCTTGCACACCTCCTTTCGAAGGAAAGCCGAATGCTGCAGTTGTAGCGGCGATGCATCTCGGAGGGGCTCATGAAATATATGTTTTGGGAGGAATCCAGGCTATTGGAGCAATGGCTTTGGGCACCTCAACAATCGATCCAGTGCATATGTTGGTTGGTCCAGGGAATGCGTATGTAGCTGAAGCAAAAAGGCAGTTATTTGGCCGAGTTGGAATTGATCTTTTTGCAGGACCAACTGAAACTATGATCATTGCTGATGAAACCGTGGATGGAGAGCTGTGCGCAACTGACTTATTGGGTCAAGCAGAGCATGGTTACAATTCTCCGGCAGTTCTTGTTACAGTATCTGAGAAATTAGCTAATGAAACCTTAGCTGAAATTGATCGAATACTGAAGATATTGCCGACCGCTGATACTGCTGGAGTTAGTTGGAGAGACTATGGTGAGGTTATACTATGTGACTCCTATGAAGAAATGTTGGTGACAGCAAATGATATAGCTTCTGAACATGTTCAAGTAATGACTGACCGTGATGATTGGTTCTTAGAAAATATGAGTAGTTATGGTGCTTTATTTTTAGGTGCGCGAACAAATGTTTCAAATGGTGATAAAGTAATCGGTACGAACCATACCTTACCTACAAAAAAGGCTGGACGATACACTGGAGGTTTGTGGGTTGGAAAATTTTTAAAGACACATTCCTATCAACGAATATTGACGGACGAAGCTGCTGTGATGCTTGGGGAATATGGCTCAAGACTATGTATTCTAGAAGGTTTTGTAGGTCATGCTGAGCAATGTAATATTAGAGTGCGTCGATATGGGGGGAAAAATATTGAGTACGGCAAGGCAGCGGAATAATGACAAACTTAACTGTGCTACCAGAAGTGCCTTCATTTGATTTAACAGGGAAAAAAGCTCTTATTGTTGGGGCTTCGTCAGGAATTGGATTAGCCAGTGCCTGTGCATTAGCAGCCAACGGAGCAAATGTAACAATTGCTGCTCGTCGAATTGCTGAATTGATTAATATTTGCGAGCAAATGAGAGAGAAAGGGTGGAATGCAAATTATCTCAAGATGAATATTGCAAAAGTAGAAGAAATGATTTCAATAGTGAAAAAAAATGGACCGTTTGATATTCTTGTTAACAGTGCTGGCCTTGCTCGTCATACTCCAATGATTGACACTACAATTGAGGATTTCGATGAGGTGATGGCTGTAAATGTCAAAGGAGCATATTTTCTATCACAAGCAGTCGCCAAAGGCATGCTAAATTCTGGTAAAGAAGGTTCAATAATTAATATCTCAAGTCAAATGGCTCATGTTGGTGGTTTGGATCGATCTGTATATTGTGCTTCAAAATTTGCTGTTGAGGGATTCACAAAATCAATGGCGATCGAGCTAGGACCATCGAAAATTCGTGTAAACACAATCTGTCCTACATTTATAAAAACAGCTTTCACTGAAACAACATTTAATAATACTGCAAAGATGGAATGGATATTAAAGAAAATAAAATTAGAGCGTGTCGGTGAAATTGAAGACATAATGGGTGCCGTTCTTTATCTTGCATCTGATCTTTCTAGTTTGGTAACAGGATCGTCAATGCTTGTTGATGGAGGTTGGACTGCTGATTAAATGACCTCGGAAAAAGTTACATCCTTGCAAGTGGCTAAACAAGCCGGCGTCAGTCAATCTGCGGTGAGTAGGGTGTTTACTCCTGGAGCTTCGGCTTCAAAGAAAACTGTGGAAAGAGTTCGTCAGGCGGCAAATGACCTTGGTTATCGACCAAATGTTTTGGCTCGTGCAATGGTATCGGGAAAAAGTAGAATGATTGGCCTTGTAGTAGCATACTTGGATAACTTATTTTATCCTGATGCTTTGGAGAGATTATCTAATCAATTGAAAGAGAAGGGGTATCATGTTTTAATTTTTATGACATCTCAAACTTTAGGAAATATTGACGAAGTACTGCAAGAGATAATGGACTATCAAGTAGATGGAATTGTTTTGGCTTCTGTGGCAATGTCATCAGATCTGGCAAAAGATTGTCAGAAAGCTGGTGTCCCAGTTGTGCTTTTCAACAGAAGCCAAGATGATGATCGATTATCTTCTGTTGGCTCAGATAATGTAAGTGGTGGCCGAAAAATTGCTGATTTTTTAATTGCGGGTGGTCACAAAAAAATAGCTCATATTGCAGGATGGGAAGGTGCTTCAACTCAGAGAGACCGAGAAACAGGGTTTTTAAGTGGTTTAAATTCAGCTCGGGTTAAACTCTTTTCTAGAGGAGTTGGTAATTTTGAAATAGAACAGGCAAGAGAAGCAGCGCGAAAAATGTTTGATCAAGATAATTATCCAGATGCAGTATTTGTTGCAAATGATCATATGGCTATAGGTGTAATGGATGTTCTTCGTATTGAGCTAGGCCTGCGAGTTCCAGAAGATGTTTCAGTGATTGGTTATGATGATGTTTCAGCGGCGGAGTGGTCAGCCTATTCGTTAACAACGGTTCGACAACCAGCTAAACAGCTTGTTGAAGAAACTGTATCTATTTTAATGGATCATATAGAGAATAAGGCAAAAAGTCCAAGACGTATCGCAATAGATGGGCCATTGATAGTCAGGAACTCAGCTAGAATTCCAGAGGGGTGGAAAAATGAAAGGTTTTGATAAAAAATTTAAAGATTTACCTGAATTTATTATCGGTATTACAAAAGAAATTTGGGAAAATAGAGGGATAGAAACTTTAAATCACTATTACTCCAAAGATATTCCAGTTAGATCACCTGGTTCAATCGTTTCTGGTAATGATGGGGTTATAGCTGCAACAATGTCAACATTGGCTGAATTTCCTGATCGGAGACTTTTAGGCGAGGATGTTATATGGTCTGGATCTCCAGAAGAGGGAATGCTTTCTTCTCATCGAATTTTAACAACTGCAACACATTTGGGTGACGGTGTTTATGGAAAAGCTTCAGGTAAGAAATTACGATATAGAGTAATTGCAGATTGTCATGCAATAAACAACCAAATTAATGATGAGTGGTTAATTAGGGATCAAGGTGCTGTTGTGCGCCAATTGGGTTGGGACCCAAAAGAGTATGCTTTGGATCTGATTGAGAGAGAGGGTGGCTCAGAAAGATGTATACAGCCTTTCCACCCATCTATTGATAAAACTGGCCCTTATACCGGTCGTGGCAATGATAATGAATGGGGCGAAAAGTATGCAGATATATTAAATAAGATTATGTCTGCTGAATTGAGCGTAATTCCGCTAGAATATGATCGAGCCGTGACAGGCTTTTATCCTGGTGGTAGCGAATTGTATTCATCAGATGGCGTGGATGGTTTTTGGACTAAGTTACGAGCAGCATTTCCATCTGCATCTTTTTCAATTGACCATAAAATAGGAAGAGAAGACCCACTAATGCCTCCTAGAGCGGCCATTCGGTGGAGTTTGACTGGAAAACATGATGGTTGGGGCGCCTTCGGAAAGCCAACTGGAGCTGAAGTACACGTTATGGGTGCTAGCCATGTGGAATTCGGTCCATGGGGAATTCGAAGAGAATATACTCTTTATGATGAAACATCGATTTGGAAGCAAATCGCAATGAAGACAGGATAGTAGAATGACATCAGAGGAACTAGAAGCACGTATTGTCCGGTACGGAGATTTGATCCCATGTAAGACTGCTTTTATTGATGCGCACACTCCTGGCAGTGACAAAAAAGAGAATTTCACTATAATTGGGGGTGGTGTTTCTGAGAGTCCAGATCAGCATGTACATATAAAAGATACACCTGGATTTAATATTGGTGCCGCTGGACAACCACCAAGATGTAGGAATTCCTTACACAGCCATACCACTGCTGAAGTTTTTTTTGTTCTAAAAGGTAGGTGGAGATTTTTCTGGGGACGGTGGGGTAAAGCTGGTGAAGTAGTCCTAGACGAGGGTGATATCATCAATATACCAACTGGAATATTTCGTGGATTTGAAAATATTGGTCTAGATTATGGAATGATAATGGCCGTTTTGGGGGGTGATGATGCTGGAGGTGGTGTGACCTGGGCGCCACAAGTCATTCAAGATGCTGCAGAGCATGGCTTAATCTTGGGAGATAATGGAAAGCTTTATGATAGTAAAAAAGGTCAGACATTGCCGAAAGGTATTTTGCCAATGCCTATATTATCTGAAGAGAAACTATCTGAGATGCCCGAGCCAACTGCAATTGACGTTATTCCAAATCATGTGGCACGATATTTAGATTTAATGGGTTTAGCCGAAAAATCACCGGTAAAAGTAATTGGTGAAGATGCAATTTTACCAGATAAACCGGGGTTTGAAATAGATTTCATCACTAGAGGATCATTAAGTAATGATATCTTAATGTTTAAGGATTCAATTGTTTTGATGCCTATGCGCGGGCATTGGTCATTGAAATGGGAAAATCAAACAGTATCTTTAAATCCGGGTGATACATGTATTTTGCCTGCTGGATTTTCACACAAACTTGAACCATCAATGGCGGGTGAGGCAAGCATGTACCGTGTAAAATCTAATGATGATCCTGCTGGTCCAACATGGACCAAAATATAAAGTAATAAAAGAGAGAAAAAATGACAAGAATTCTTACTTCGCATGTCGGCAGTTTACCTAGATCGCAAGAGGTTGTTGATTTTATATTTGCTCGCGAAAATGAAATTCCTTACGATGAGTTGTCATTCGACGATACGATGACAAAAGCAGTCCATGAGACGGTCGGAAAACAAACAGAAGCTGGAATTGATATTGTTAGTGACGGTGAAACTTCAAAAATATCATATGCAACTTATGTAAAGGATCGTTATACAGGTTTTTCAGGTGATAGTCCTAGAAATGCTCCAGCTGATCTTAAAATGTTTCCAACATTTTTAGAGCGCCTTGCAAATGAAGGAGGCACGCCTCAATATGCTAGACCGATGTGTACTGGGCCCGTTTCTTCAAAAGGGCAGGGGGAATTACAAAAAGATATTAGTAATTTAAAGGCTGCAATGTCTGCACATGGAAGAACGAGAGGTTTTATGAACGCTGCCTCTCCTGGTGTAATTTCTTTATTTTTGCAAAATGATTTTTATAAAACACGAGAAGAATATTTATCTGCATTAGCAGATGCCATGAAATCAGAATATGAAACAATCGTAGAATCTGGATTAGATTTGCAATTGGATTGCCCAGATCTAGCCCTTTCTAGGCATATGCTTTTTAATGATTTAACTGACGATGAATTTCTTAAAATTGCGGCTTCACATGTCGAAGCATTGAACTATGCGTTGAAAGACGTTCCAGAAGAAAAAGTTAGAATTCATATTTGTTGGGGAAATTACGAAGGGCCTCATTGTTGTGATATTCCGATGGATAAAATGTTTTCCACCTTAATGTCCGCAAACGCTGGTTACTTATTATTTGAAACTTCCAACCCAAGACATGCGCATGAATGGACTGTCTTCAGAGATAGAAAATCTGAAATTCCTGATAATAAGATAT
>Ga0163110_10001639_pt1 | contig 11425 bp, 12 predicted proteins | sample CRUFie1St17metaG_FD_108703 | JGI IMG/M metagenome (GOLD analysis project Ga0163110, IMG submission 108703) | Marine microbial communities from the Costa Rica Dome - CRUD Field 142mm St17 metaG | ecosystem: Environmental > Aquatic > Marine > Oceanic > Photic zone | place: Costa Rica: the Eastern...
CAAGTGAAGTGGACGGTGCCAACGCATTCCTGAGTTATTTGCTGTCGGAGGACGTCAACAGAAACATGCCGGAAAACAATTTGATGCAATCGGTTCTCCTCGACGCAACGTGGCCTGAAACAGACGGCTATGCTCACCACACCGATGAACCGGAGTTGAACGCTGAAATCACCACTCAGCGAATCGGCCAAGACATGGAAGGCTGGCTGAGCGCCTGGCAGGAAGCCACACAGTGAGGCGATTAACCGATGTCGCAAGGCTTGAGCGAAGTTCGCTCGGGTTTGCACCCGGTCCAGTGGGCCTTGATGGCCGGCGTGATTGCGCTGGGCGTTGCACCCTTGATTTTGGCAGTTCTCCGTTTACAAACGGTGACCGGTACCAGCATTGGAGAAGCATTTCAACTGTTCAGCATCCAGAACAAAGCGCCGGAGGCGTTGCAGTTTTCTCTTTTTGAAGCCGCTGCATCAACCCTGCTCACGTTGGTCGTGGGGTTGCCGATAGCATGGGCGTTGGGCCGATACCGCTGGAAACGAATTCGTTTGAAACGGACACTGCTCTACCTCCCGTTCGTGACGCCACCCATTGTAGCGGCCGTCGGTTTTCTTGCGATGTTCTCGGAGGGTGGATGGGTCCACTTCATCGGTCTTCGTTTCAGGAGCGAAACCAATAACCTGTCCAACCCGGGATTATGGTTCACAGAAGGTCTCCACCTCGGGCAATTTTCAGCCCTTATCGTCGCGCATGCGTGGTTTAACATCTCGCTGATGATTCGATTTGTTGAGCCGGTGGTTGCACAACTCGACCCAAAGTGGGACGAGCAGTTGCGACTGTTGCCGAGCGGGCAAACCGTTCTCGGTCGGCTACGCACGCTCTGGGCTCCGATGCTCGGACCAGCGATTGCCGTCGCTGGCACCTACACCTTCTTTTTCTCGTTCACATCCTTCGCACTCGTTCGATGGCTCACACCCGGTCGCCACACCCTTGAATCCCTCCTCGCCGATCTCGGGGGCTCAGCTGGCATTGAGGGCTACAGAACCGATACAAGCCTGGCTGTTCTCTCCATTGCGGCGGTGCAGATGTTGCTTATGCTCACCATGCTGTGGGCAGCCGGACGGTTTGAGCGAAAGCACAGCCATGTCCTCTCCCTGAACAACGAATCCAGCAACAGGACCCATCGCGGCGAGCCACCGAAACGGTGGTTGTTGGGTGTTGGTGCTGTGATTGTGCTGACCATGACACCGTATGTCTCGGTTCTTATCGCCTCGTTCCGCATGCGAGGACCCGCAGGTGAGGGGTTCAACTGGACCCTGAAAGGTTGGCAAAGGGCCTTCGCTGGTGATACCTCAACGGTGTCGGTGGTCGAGGCCATTGGGAATTCGTTAACCTATGCTGGTATCACGGTAATCGTGGCTCTGCCCCTCGGCTACGGCGTCGCAGCAGCCCTTACGCAACTGCGTAAACAAGGCCGGCTCAAAACGGCAGGTCTGCTCGACTCGCTGTGCATGATTCCGCTTTCCGTTTCAGCTGTTGTGGTGGGTCTGGGCATCGTTATTGGTGTGTTGCGCTGGAATCCTGAACTCTTCAGTTTTCAATACCTCCCTGCGCTGCCACACATCATCCTTGTCTTGCCGTTCGTCATTCGCCTTCTTGTTCCAGCCATGGAACGCATCAACGAACTGTACGCCCAACAGGCGAACCTGCTCCAAATGTCATCGCTTCAGCGCTGGTGGCACAGCCGAGGCGCATTTCTCGTGCCCACCATGACGATGGCGGCTTCCCTCTGTCTGGCGTTCTCATTGGGCGAGTTCGGAGCGAGTTTTCTCGTCGTGAGGGTTGGCTCGTGGGACACGTTGTCGGTCATGGTCGACACCGTGGCCGGTCGACCAAAGTTCGACCCTATGGTCATACCAACGGCGATGGCGTTGGCTTCCATGCTCATGCTGCTCACCTTCATCATTTTAGGACTCAACGAACGGTTGCGTACACGAGGAGGGACCGACGATGTTTGAACTCAGGAGAGGCTCGAAGCGATACGGCACCGTGGACCTTTTCGACGGTCTTGATTTTACCGTGAAAAAAGGTGAAATCGTCTCAATTCTCGGGCCGAGCGGCTGTGGAAAAACAACCCTGCTCCGAATCATGTGCGGCTTGGAATCGCTCGACGGAGGCACCCGTTTTCTCAACAACGTCCCACTTGCAAACGGTGAGCTTCACCCCGGCATCACCATGCTGTTTCAACAACCCGTGCTGTACCCCCATCTCTCCGTGGTTCAAAACATCGGTTTGGGTGCGCCAAGAAAAATGAGAAAACAACAACGACAATCCCTTGCCTCTGACGTCCTCGGAACCCTCGGCATGCCGGGTTTTGAAAAGAGAAGAATTGCTCAACTCTCGGGAGGCGAAGCTCAACGGGTCGCTTTCGGCAGAGCCCTTATGCAAAGACCCGAACTCATACTTCTTGACGAGCCGTTTGCTTCCGTTGATGTCAAACGAAGGCAAGAATTGGCCAACATGACGCGTGTTCACCTCAAACAGCGGAACATCGCTGCCATCCACGTCACGCACGACAAAGCCGAGGCAGAAATTCTGGCCGACCGAATCCTTCATTGGGAGGATTTCGCCCATTCCGGAAAAGAGGACATCAACCATGGAGAAGAGTGATTGGAAATTCCTCGATCGTTGGTCTTCAGGTCGAAACGAATGGAGCCGCCCGAAATACAGTTTTTTTCTGCTGATGCTCTTTTTGCTGCTTGGCGCCCTTCCCTACGGCCTCATCAACCGATTCTCCGCCTGGCGAGGCACGTCCTCCATCAAGGTCGAAATACCGCTTGACTGGGACCTGCCTTTTGTGCCCTGGATGGTGATTCCGTACTATTCGTTTTACCTGTATTTCCCCATCGCCGCCTGGGTCGGTTCTTCAGCGAAATTTCGCCATCGCGGGCTCGTCTTTCATCAGCGCATGATCATCGCCGCATGGGTTGCTTTTGCCATGTTCCTCATCTTTCCTGTTGAAATTGAGTTGCGCTCGCAAGCACAAGGGGCAGAAGGCCTGTTTGGGTTCTTGATGACCGCTCTGCACGAAGCGGACACGCCCTACAATGCGTGGCCATCCATCCATGTGTTACTGAGCCTTTTGGTCGTCATGTTCGTCCGCTATGTCAGCCTCGAAGAAGGCACGTGGAACACGCCGCTTGCCGTCGTTGTGTGGATCTCATGCGCCCTGTTGGTCGCTTCAACTGCGCTGATTAAACAGCACTACGTGTTCGATGGCATCTCGGGCATCGCCCTCGCCTTTGGCTTGTGGTACGGGTGGATTCGACCCGCCCTCAATTGAACATGCAGTTAACAACCGAACAAAGCATCATTCTTCAACCACCGATGACCCCAGCGCTTCATGGTTGAGGTTGAATGTCCGGCATGTGAGGGAGAGGTGGACGTTCCCAACATCACTGGTCATTACACCTGCCCGCTGTGCGATGCTGAGTTCGAGTTTGAATCACTACAGTCCACCGATGGGGAGGATGATCTCGCAACCATCAATCCGATTGTCTACATCGTGGGGCTGATGGTCATCGCCATAGTTCTCAATTTTCTGGCCAGCGTGTTGGGTTTGGACAAACCAGGAGCAGGCGGACCGTAAACGAGCCCCTCCTCGCCTGTGCGATGCCCGACCAACACAAACGGCAGAAAACCCCGCCCTCAACTGAAAAGCGCATTCACCGCCTCGGCGTTGGTGAGGTAAATCGTCAGGCCGACACCGGCCATGATCATCATCCACGAACCGATCATCTTGATGTGTCCGGTGGCCCGACGCAGGAAGTTGATCATCACCTGTCGACCCATGCCCACGAGCATGGTGACGGCGATCATCAGCACGAGCAGCCCGACCATCAGTCCTGCAATGCCGAAGCCGATGGCGGTGGTCCCCAGCGTGCTGAGGAAGATGACAAACGGCAACACGGCGGCAGCCGTACAGTCAATCGATGCGGCAGCGTAGCCGATGCCGTACAGGTACATGTTGCGGCGCGGGGTGAACGTGTCGTCAGCCTCGGTGGTGCTGTACTTGTCCACGAGGTTTTGGACGAAGCCCATGACGTGGGAGGTGATGCCCAACAGCATCATCGAGCCGAGCACGACGAGGAGCAAGGCGATGAAGATGGCAATGTAGTGGATGATGCCGGAGCTGGCGAACGCCTCACCCATGAGCAAGGCCACGATGCCGATGATGCCGAAGAACGTCCACATGCCGAGCCCCGACAGCACACCGATGTTGAACGAATTTGGCATGCCGGTCTTGAGTTTCCCCTCAGCGATGAGTTCGTCTTCTCGCGCCCCGAGTGAAAGGTAGTAGGAGATGAATCCGGGAAGTACTGGGAAAGCACACGGCGAGAAGTAGACCAGGATGGAGAGGATGAGGCCGAGGGCAAACACGGCGGTGAACGAGGTTTCAGGCTCTTCCCATCCGATGCGGGAATCAAAGGTCTCGGAGATGTCTTCGGTCAGTGCAGTGTTGAGAAGGCCGTCGAATTTCTCCCAGCCGTCAACGGGCGTACCGGTCGCCTGTTGTGCGATGATGTAGCCTTCCTCGTCGAGAATGAGGACGACGGGGATTTGTCCCGTGCCGCCCGTGGTGAACAAACGGACGGGGTCGGTGGTGGTACCGTCCTCAAGCACCGCTGCCTCGGTTGAGCCATAGCCTGTGGGATAGAGCGGCACCGTGTATTCGCCGCTGCTTTCGTTGAGGTAGTCCACGGATTCGCTGTACCACGCACCGTAGGCGAAAATCTTGAGCGATTTGTTGTTCGCTTGGGCCGTGTCTTGCCACTCGCCCATCTCGTTTTCGATGTGCTCCTGAACGAGGTGACAGTTGCTGCAGTCTCGTGCCATCAAGTCGAGAATGATGATGCTCCCTCGGTGGTCATTGAGGTTGAACCAACCGGTTTCATTCACGTAGCCCGCCTCAACATCGCTGCGGTTGAGCGATTCGTAGACAAGGTTCGGGACGGGCGCAGGTTCAGCGTCGGACTGGAACAACTCGTCCATGCTGTCAAACATGGAAAGCGCACCAAACGAAATAGCACCAAACATCACGACGGCGATGGCGAACGCCTGCCAGGTGTCCTTTTGCTTGAACACGCCCCAGTCGGCTTGGTCAAGCAGGCCCATGCGGTACACTGAGCGTGGGTTGTTGAAGAAGGTAGCCCAGCGAGGAGTTGGTGGGCTCGGCCGGAATTGAACCGGCGATCTTCGCCATGTGAAGGCGACGTCATAACCCCTAGACCACGAGCCCCTAGGTAAATCGGCGACCCACCTCGCAGGTATAAGCCATCCCGTTTTCATCGGTGGTCGTTCAAGTGGACGACACCGACCTCGAGACGCTCGTGGGTTGGATGAACCTCCACGAGGAGAACAGGCACCTCAACAACCTCGGCGAGGTCTTCCGCTAGCGACAAGGGGAGTTCGATGCGCTCGAGGGCAGCGTCGTAGCGAAGCCATCCTTCAGCCATACCGAGTTCTTTTTGCAACTCGCTCATGTCGTCCTGCGCGTCTTCCAGAGAGGTGGGGATGGCACCGAAAAGGACGGTGTCGTCGTCGCTGAGGACCTCGTAGGGTCGCAGAGTCGCTTGACCTCGGCGCTTGAAACGGTTTCTTAACTGGCCCGCATCTTTGAATTTGGCCGTGCAGAACTTGAGGTGAAACGGCTTGTCGGCCGCCGCTTTCTTCAACCGCATGGCCAGGTTCGCCGAGCCCTCAGCGGCGGCGGTTATGCCCCCGCTCAGGTTGAACCCGCGAACGTCCATGTTGTGCTGATTGCCCACGGTGATTTCCAACTCGTTGAGGTTGAGGAACGACACGGGTACCGTGGCAAGGTCTTCCAGTAGCGAAAACAATTGAGCCTCTTTGTCAGGCTCGCACGGCAGTTCCACGCCGACCTCAATGCCGTGCTCTGCGCAAGCGTTCATGGTGGCTTTGTACTTCTTGGTGGTCCCGTCGAGGAGATGAAACCGAATTTCATCAAGCCCCGCCTCGGCAAAATCTCTGGCCCGGTTCGGGTTGAACGGAATGGACGTGTAGACGTGGATGTGGTGGCCTTGGCCGAACGCCTCCTTTAGCCGGCTCACGGCTTCAAGCGTCTTTTCGAGATCCAGCATCGGGTCGCCACCGGTGATGCCCGTTCCGGTGGCTTGCATAGCGCGTCCTTCTTCGATCACTTCCTCCCAACTGGTGCAGCGTCGTTCGTTGGCAAACATGTCCGGTGTTTCGCGGCGATTCTCGGAAAGAGGGCAGTAATCACACCCCCAGTGGCACTTACCGGTCACGAAAAGCACGAGTTTGCTGCCTTTTTGGCATTGAACGCAACCCTCTGCCTCGCCCTCTTCGGCGGGCAAAATCTCGGTCGCTATGGGCAAACTTCGCATCACTTCACCTCCTTCGCATTTGATGCTTCGGAAAGTAACCAACGATGAAACCGTCGGTCCATGGTCAGCTCCGGATGGAAGGTTACCCCCAGACGACGCCCGTCGAGAACGCCGACGATTTCGTCACCGAGCCGGGCAACCGTTTGGCAGCCTACAGTGTCTTGTTCGAATCGTGGTGCACGAATGAAGACGCCGGGAAAACCATCCTCCACCGCAGAGGCTCCCTGAGAGGCCACTTCGAGCGGTTGATGAGCGAACCGGTCTCTCGGGGCGGGGGCGGTTTTCCTGAATTCTGCGGAAGGTGCGGCAAGTTCAACCTCAACAACCGCTTCAAACGAATCTCGTTGACGACCCCAGGCGTTTCGTGAAATACCTGCATCGATGTAGGGTTTGTTACCCAGCCCCGGTGCCGCAAGGAGAATGGCTCCCGCACACGTTCCAAGAACCGGCCGCTCGGGATGAGCGTCCATCCACGCAAACAAAGCGGCAAGAAGCGACTCGTAGCGGCTGGCTATTCGCATGGTGGTGGACTCGCCGCCCGGAAGAACAAGCGCATCAAGTGTCTCGTCAACGTGTTCGGCGCGACGGCATTCAACAACGTGGAGGTCAACATCCAATTCGGCAGCCGCTCCGCGCAAGGCTTCCGCATGTTCATGACGGGCGCCCTGAAGCATCGCCAAACCCACACGGAGCATGCGACGGCGTTCATCCCCTCACCTATCAGTCCAACGCTTCAAAAAAAGAACAAACGAGGGCTTTGAAGCATGCACTTCAAAGACCGCCGTCGCCTCCGATAAACATGGCCCACACCGGCGATTGTTTTCTGGTGCCGGGCCCTGTTCGCATGAACGACGCCTGCCTCAAAGCGATGGCGACCCCTGTGATGACGGCACGCGGGACAGAGTTCCGACAAGTGATGGCGAAGTTAAATTCCGGCCTGCGCTACGCTTTCAACCTCTCACCTTCGCTACCGGAGATGAAATCGCAATCCTGGACCGGCGAGGACGGTTATTGCGTGATCGTGGTGTCGGGAAGCGGCACGGCCGCTATGGAAATGGTGATCGCCAACCGTTTTCGAAACAACGACCTCGTGTTGGTGCCAACCAACGGCAAGTTTGGTGAAAGGGTCGCTGATATCTGTCGCCAGTTTTGCAACGTTAAGCAACTGAAGTACGATTGGGGGCGCTCGTTTGATCTCTACGAGCTCGAGCAACAACTGGAACGCGGGTGCTACGAAGCCCTCCTGATTTGCCACAACGAAACCAGCAGTGGCATTACGCAAGACGCTGAAGCGATTGCGGAAATGTGCGAACGGCACAACGTGGCGTTCATTCTTGATGGCATCACCTCAGTGGGCGGCATGCCCGTCCACCCAGAGCAGTGGAAGGCGGAGGCTGTGGTGATGGGGGCCCAAAAGTGCACGGCTGGACCGTCCGGCATCGCCGCCATAGCCCTCAACCAGCATTGCATTGAACGCATCAAAGCGATTCACCAACAGGGCGATGCCAACCCGCGCTACTACCTCGATTTGATTTCCGCACTCAAGAAAGGCGATGACGACCAAACACCCTGGACCCCAGCAATCAATCTGGCCATGGGTTGGAGCGCCGCCCTCGACCACCTGCGCGAAGAGACAAACGAAGCAAGATGGGCTCGTTGCGAACGGATGGCCAAGGGCGTTCGTGACCTGTTCACCGACCTCGGCTTCGTGCTGTTGGCCGACGACGGCCAACGAAGTAACTCCGTGACGGCCATTCTCTACCCGGAGGGCGTTGACGATGCTTGGCGGACAGCGCTCAAAGACCGGTACGAAACGCAAGTCATTGGCGCCCAAGACCATCTCAAAGGAAAGATGTTCAGAGTAGGTTCCATGGGCGAAACACCGGTGGAAGAAATGATTGAGGGTTGCAAGCGGATGCTAAATTGTTTTACCGATTTTGGCGTGGACCTCAAAGATGTCGATGTCGAATCGTATTTTGGGTGAGGCGCCAATGAATCGCTGCATCGTGCTCGGTAGGTTCCAACCGTTCCACCTCGGCCATGCCACCTTGGTGCAAGCCGCGATTGAGCACGCTCAAGGCGGCGAGATTGTCATCGCCATCGGTTCCGCACAAGCCGCTTGGGAGGCCGACAATCCGTGGACGGCTGATGAGCGGCAGGCCATGGTTGAATCATGGGCGGAAGCCAAAGGGTTGGCCATCACGGTGGTGCAAATTGAAGACATCAACGACCCCCCAAATTGGGTTAAACATGCGGCGGCAACGCACGGAGAAGGAACACTGGTGACCTCGGACGGTCCGACGGCAACGCTCTACAGCGAGGCAGGATGGAAGGTTCACAGTGTTGAATTGGAAGAGCGAGAAACCCACGAAGGGTGGCGGGTTCGCCAAACCATCCGCATGCTGTCAACCGTGATGGACGATGAGGCCGCACGTGAAGTGCTGCGAAACAGCCTTCCCGCTGAAGTGACGGAGTGGCTCATCGAAAACGACGCCATGTTTCGTTGTTCCACGTTTGAGACGGGTGTTCACGCCGGGTAATTTCAGTCTGAAGCGACGACGACCCGTGCAACAACGATGACCTTCGATTTGTACATGTAGCCCTGCTCCAGCACGTCAACCACCGTGCCGCTGGCGTGTTCTTCGGTTGCAGGAATGGTGGCGATGGCCTCCATTTTTGAGGGATCAAACGCCGATCCTTTGGCCTCGATGGCGGCCACGCCGTCGGCCTGCAGCTCGTGCCACATTTTGTTTCGCAAAAGACGCAAACCCTGGGCAACAGCCGATTGGTCATCGTCCTCAATGCCGGTCATGGCTCGGTCAACGTCCCCTAAAATGGTGAGCATTCGACGAGCAACGCCCATGCCGCCGTATTGGATGGCCTCGGCTTTCTCTGCCATCAAGCGTTTGCGGACGTTTTGGATTTCTGCCTCCTTGTAGGCGATTTCCTTTTCCGCGGTTTCCGCTCTTTCAAGCGCTAACTCCAACGGATCCCGCTCCTCTTCAACCTCTTCAGCCACCGCCTCCTCGGCATCGGTTTCCTGCGCCACCTCATCCGTTGGAGGGGTCTGTTCAGCCTCATCTTTGACCGGTGCATCACCGGGGGTTTCGTCCGACATTGATTCACGGGCAGATGAGGTGGATTTTGAACCCCACGCCTAAAGCGACTGCAGAAAGGTGGAAAGGTTCCACTGGCCGTGCCCCCATTTTTCCGGTTCTAGATGTTCTCGCCCCAAGACCAGCACGAGATCCTGTTCGTCGGCCTCCCGATTAACGAGATGGACAAGCGCTCTAGCCGCCTGAGAATGCGCTTCAAACGTTGGGAAGATTTTGGGGTCAAGCGCCTCGTCCAGTGTTTCGCCGAGCGCTTTTCGGCGTTCCATCCAGTCCAACACCACGCGCTCGGCGTATTCGTCTGCGGAAATACCCCGCAAACGTTCTTTCGTTGCCTCCCAAAACGGCGCTGTGTAGAGTTCGTGAATGTCTTCGGCCACTTCACCCGTGGCGTTTTCTAGGTACAGAAAGGCTCGGCCCTCCCAGACCTCCCACTGCCCGGGGCTTGCCCACATCATGAGGTGAAGCAAGCCTTCCTCGCCGCCGCTCAGTTCAGACAGGGCGCGCTCCACTCGCTGGTCGGGGTCAGCGGATTGTTCGTCCATCCAGTCGAGCAGATCGGCTTCAGCATCAATGGCAAAGGTGGTGGTTAATACGTCGTCTTGGGTCGGTCGTCTTGGACGCAAAGACCCCTTTTCCATGCCCGATTTCAAATCGTTCCAGGACAGCGACAACAGATGGTACAGGGTTGGGGTGTGGACCAGAAGGCCAATCATTTCCAACCCCATGGTTTCGGCCAACCGTCGGTCCTGTTTGAGTGCATCGTATGACCAAGAAAGAACCCTACTGCACTTCAGGTTGCGTAAGAGCCTTGAAGAACAGCCAACCAAGGCGAAGTACAGGAGGGTTGGCCGTGGCGACGATTAAGGAGCAAATCGAAATGATTCGCGCCGAGATCGACAAGACCCAGAAAAACAAGGCCACCAACGCCCACATTGGGAAGTTGAAGGCCAAGATTGCCCAACTCAAACTTAAGGAAGAAAAGGCTGCGGCGCACTCAAAAGCCAGCGGTGGCGGCAAGGGCTTCGAAGTTCGAAAATCAGGTGATGCTACCGTTGCGCTCGTGGGGTTCCCTTCTGTGGGCAAGTCCACGCTCATTTCCAAGGTGACCGACGCCCACTCCGAAACCGGCGGTTATGCGTTCACCACCCTTACCTGCATACCGGGCGTGATGGAACATCGGGGTGCGAAAATCCAGATTCTCGACCTGCCCGGTCTTATCAAAGGGGCCGCTGAAGGCAAGGGGCGAGGCCGTGAGATCCTCAACGTGATTCGAAGCGCTGACATGGTGCTCTACATTGTTGACCCGTTTCAAGACGGGCACTTCAACGTCCTTCATAGGGAACTGCACAACGCCGGATTACGACTAAACGAAGTCAAACCGCCCGTCTTCATCAAGCGAACGGACCGTGGCGGCATTGAAGTCCGAAGCACCGTGGAACAAACACACCTGACCGAAGAAGAAATGGCTGACATCATTCGATCGTTTGGCTATACTTCGGCCCTGGTGACCCTACGCGAAAACTCCACCGCCGAGCAAATCGTTGACGCCTTGGCCGGCAACCGGGTGTACGAAAAAGCCGTCATCGCCATCAACAAAATCGACATCGCCACCGAAGACGACATCGCACGGGCAAAATCTGCCCTCCCACAAGAATGGCCAATCATGAACATCTCGGCGTTCAAAGAAATAGGGCTCGAGGAACTCAAGGACTTCATCTACGACAACCTCGGTTTCATGCGGGTCTTCCTCAAACCACAAGGCCAAGAAGCCGACATGGAGGAACCGCTGATTGTCAAAGACGATTCCACCGTGCAGAACATCTGCGTAAAGTTGCACCGTGATTTCGTGAGGAAGTTCCGCTTCGCCCGTATTCGTGGACCGAGTGCCAA
>Ga0163110_10001640_pt1 | contig 11423 bp, 8 predicted proteins | sample CRUFie1St17metaG_FD_108703 | JGI IMG/M metagenome (GOLD analysis project Ga0163110, IMG submission 108703) | Marine microbial communities from the Costa Rica Dome - CRUD Field 142mm St17 metaG | ecosystem: Environmental > Aquatic > Marine > Oceanic > Photic zone | place: Costa Rica: the Eastern...
ACGATAGTCAATGCTCACCGTTTCCGGCAGGTTTTCTTTCGCGACTTGGTTCAAGTATTCAAGCGCTTCACCGAGTGTGTAGCCGGGGGCTAGGTTCGCCGTAATCGTGATACTGCGCATTCGATTATAACGGTTAAGCCGTGATGAAGTGGCGCGTTCACTGCGTGTTAGCAAGTTATCAAGCGGAATGAGCTGGCCTGTGCGGTTCGAACGAACATAGATATTTTCAATGTTATTCGGGCTTTGATAGTCGCTCTTCTCACCCTGCAAGATGACGTCATACTCTTCGCCTCTGTCGAGGTAAGTAGAGACACGACGCTGACCTAAAATGGTTTCCAAGGTACGCCCAATATCACCAATGGATACACCTAGGTTCGCGGCCCTTTCCCTATCGATGTTCACAAGTAGCTGCGGCAAGGTTTCTTTGTAATCTGAATCTAAACGCTGCAAGCCGGGGTTGGTGGCTGCATGCTCAAAAATGATGTCCCGATAACGTGCGAGTTCTTCGTAGGTATTACCTTGAAGCACAAATTGCACAGGACGTCCTAAACCACGTCCTCCCAAACTTGAACGCATAATGGTGAAGGCCTGAATATCAGGAAAAACAGACAGTTTTCCGCTGACTTCGCGCATTAAATCGAAGGTTGAGCGAGTGCGCTGTTCCCAAGATAAACCACCCACAATGGCAATACCGGCAGTGCCGCCAAAGCCAGGTGTTCTAACAATAACGCGCTCAATTTCATCGCGCTCAGCGTACTCAAGCAGGACTGCTTCAATCTTCTTGAGGTTTTCTGCGTTACTCTCGAAACTTGCGCCTTCTGCTGCTTGCATCGAAATGAAGAAGTTGCCTCTGTCTTCGCGAGGAACGAATTCTGTTGGCACTTCTTTGGCAAGGCCATATAAAGCCACAACACTACAAACAATCAGTAAGAAAGTAATAACAGGCTGATGAATGCTTTTGCCCAAAGAGTTGTAGTAGCGCTTTTCTAATCGCGCGAAAAGGCGGTCCATATGGCCACTGAGGCCTGCGTCACGGTTTTTCTTCGACAAAATACGCGAAGATAACATCGGGCATAACGTCAATGCTGTGAAACTGGAAAAAGCCACGGCTGCGGCAATGGCTAGAGCAAATTCAGTGAACAGCCGGCCTATATTGCCCTCTAAAAAGACCAAAGGTACGAATACCGCAATCAATACGAGAGTGGTGGCAATAACGGCAAAACCCACCTCTCGTGCGCCGCGATAGGCCGCAAGCAGAGGGGGCTCGCCCAACTCAATTCTGCGGTAGATGTTTTCCAATACCACGATGGCATCGTCTACAACCAAACCAATGGCCAATACCAAAGCTAGCAAGGTTAATAAGTTAATGGAAAAGCCCAAGGCATACATGACAATGAAAGCCGATACCAGCGAGATGGGAACGGTAATCGCGGGAATAATCGTGGCGCGAATGTTGCCAAGGAAGATAAAGATCACCAAGATAACCATCGCCATTGCAATGCCTAAGGTGTTGTATACCTCGTTGATGGATTCTTGAATAAAAATAGACGAGTCGTAACTGGCAACAATGAAGATGTTTTCAGGCAGGCCGGCTTGGATCTCTTCGATTTTATCTTTTGCCGCTTGGGCAACAGAAAGGGTATTGGCTTTAGATTGTTTGATAATACCCAAACCAATCATGTTGCGGCCATCGCCCCTAAATTCTGTTTCATCATCGGAAGAGCCTAGCTCTACACGTGCCACCTCTCCAAGTTTAATAAGGTAGCCGTCGTCACCTTGCTTGATTGCCAACTGTGCAAAATCTTTTGGGGTGAGAAAGGTGCGAGCAACGCGAACTTCAAAGTCGCGTAGGTTTGATTCTACTTCACCTGCGGGAAGCTCCACGTTTTCGGAGCGAATCACTTGCTCGATATCTGTTACCGTGATGCCTCTGGCTGCCATGGCGTCTTTGTCGAGCCAAACGCGCATGGCGTACTCGCGTCCGCCACCTAAGCGAACACGCGCAACTCCATCCACGGTTGAGAGCTTATCAACAATGAACCGGTCGGCGTAATCCGTGAGTTCCAACACACTCAGGTTCGTACTTCTTAAGTTGTACCAAACAATTACGTCTTCGTCGGAGTCGGATTTAAATACTTCTGGTGGGTCAGCTTGTTCCGGCAAGTTGTTCAGCGCTCGGCTCACGCGCTCCCTTACATCGTTTGCTGCGGCATCAACATCACGTGATAGATCAAACTCAATACTGATAGAAGATTGGCCATTTCGGCTAGTCGAGTTGATGTTTTTTATGCCCTCAATACCACTGATGCGGTCTTCCAAAAGTTGTGTGATTCTAGATTCAACAATGGTTGCCGATGCGCCGGGGTAATTAGTGTTGATCGACACAATGGGCGGGTCGATATCGGGGTATTCACGCAAAGATAACAAGCTGATGGCAACAATACCAAAGACCAACAAAATAACGTTGATAACCGTTGCAAAAACCGGGCGTTTAACCGAGATGTCAGAGAGAAACATACTTTACTCTCCTACCGGGTTAACCGCTGCGCCATCACTTAAGCGAAACGCACCTTCAACAACGATTTTGTCACCTTCATTAAGACCAGAGATGACCTGCACCGAACCGGGGCGGCGCTCCCCAATGGTGACTTCTAGTCGTTCCGCTTTGTTTTCTTGATTAACGCGATAAACGAACTGTTTGTCGCCGATAGGTACTACCGCGCTTTCATTTATCATCATGGCTTGAAGCACGCGTTTTTCAACTGTTACCTCTAAAAGCATACCGGGGCGTAATTTGAGTTCAGGGTTGGTAATTAAAGCTCTTACCTGAACGGCACGAGTAATTGGGTCGATACGAGAGGCAATACTGCTGATTTTTCCTGAGAAAACTTCGCCAGGGTAAGCAACAGAAGTGGCCGTGATATTTTGATGACGAGCAAGGCTAGGCAGGTGTTCCTCAGAGATGGTGAAATCCAGTTTGATGGTGCTTAAGTCATCCAAGGTCGTAATGACATCACCGGGGCGAACTAACGCGCCTTGGCTGACTTGTCGAATGCCCAACAATCCGGAAAACGGCGCGAAAATAATGCGGTCTGTAATTTGCGATTTTGCGATTTGTAATTGCGCTTTTAAACCATCTACAGTGGCTTGTTGCTCATCTAATAGCTGGCGAGAGGCGGCGTTTTCTTCTGCTAATTCTTGGATGCGTGCAAGCTGACGTTTTTGCTCTTTTAAGTCGATTTTCAGTTCATCGAATTTGGCTTCTTCTTCTGTTGAATTTAGCTTAACCAGTACTTGTCCTTGTTTCACCAAGTCGCCGTCATCAAACATAATTTGCGCAATAGTGTCCGTTTCTTGGGCAGTAATGGTGAGCGCTTCATTGGCTCTTGCCGTTCCCAGGGCTTCAACAATAATTGGCAAAGGTTTAATGGCGACCGCAGCTAGTGTGACGGGAGGCGCAGGGCGTGTTCTGGCGGCTTTATTGGCTGAATTGGGTAGGTTTAAATACACCAATAGCGCTACTACGACAACTAATGCGACCACTAAAGGAGAAAATAGGGATTTTCGAGACATCTCGTGTTCCTGTGTATTAAGCGATGGGTACGTGTGTTAAGCGTAACAAGCGGTTGGTACTTTGTTGTGAGTTACCAAATCAGCTCTCTAAAATGTTTTCGGCACATGGATTCGTAACTGTCGTTACCGCCCACTTGAACCTGTTCTCCGTCACGAATCGGTTTACCGTTTCCGTCTCGACGAACCACAAAATTGGCCTTACGCCCACAATGACATACTGTTTTTAATTCAATGAGTTTGTCGGCCCATGCAAGTAAGTATTTACTACCTTCAAAGGTCTCTCCTTGAAAATCAGTACGTAGACCGTATGCCAGCACAGGAATATTCATTTCATCCACTAAATAGGTCAGTTGTTGGACCTGATTCTTGGTTAAAAACTGCGCTTCGTCGATCAAGATACAATCAATTTTGTCGTTTTCGTCGCCCTTTAAGGCTTCCACGGCTTTTAACAAATCGGTATCGGCAGAATACAGTTGTGCATCTGCCTTTAGCCCAATCCTTGAAGCCACCTTGCCTACGCCATATCGGTCGTCGAGTGATGCGGTAAAAATTTCGACGTGCATGCCGCGTTCTTTGTAGTTGTATGCAGATTGTAAAAGCGTGGTGGACTTCCCAGCGTTCATCGCTGAGTAGTAAAAATACAGTTGGGCCATGACTTCATATAATTCTTTTCTGGAGGAGCGCCATTTTGCCTTAAAAATAGAAAAACCGATATAGGCAGGGATTTTCCGATTGTGTAAGAGTTTGTGTATTTTCCCAGCGAATATTTGCCAATTTCACGCAAATTCAGGATTACATTAATTTAGCGCAAGAATGCTTCATGAATTAATGACGGGGCGACTAAATACTTCTATATTTAGACCGATAAATGAAAGAAATGTTATCTCTTATTTTTTCAAATGAGAGCATTTCATTGCACGTTGTATTCTGGGAATGGATAGCATTAATTTGCGACAGAAAGGGTACTGGGTTGAAGTGATAAAGGGTTAGGTGTTTGATAGAAATTCCTCCGTTTAAACAAATTCATGAACAAAAAGCCTTGATTATCGATGATCAAACTTTGGTTCATGATGTTGTAAAATCTGCATTGGTTGAGTTGGGCATTGGCGAAGTAAAAACCGCAGAAAATGCTTATTATGCAGCACGTTTGTGCGCAGAAAGTTCATTCGATATTGTGATTATTTCTTTTAACGTAAAAAGTGATAAAGACGGCTTTCACTTGTTAGAAGAACTTAAGTTAAAAGGCCACGTAAATAAAAGCACCGTGGTGATTTTCCTCAGTGCGGAAACCTCCGCAACGCTGGTTAATTGTGTTATTGAATTGCAACCTAACGACTTTTGGGTAAAACCGTTAGACAGACGCAAAGCCTTAGAGCGTTTAAAGCTGGTATTGCGTGTTAAACGCAAGCTGTACCGCTTGCACTACTGTGTGGACCAAAAGGAGTATGCTTCTGCAATTTATATTGGCGAGCGTCAGCTGCAAGACGAATCCTTAGCAAGTTATTACCCTCACATTAAACGCCTAATTGGCGAGTGTTTGATGAGTTTACGAGAGTTTCATGATGCTGAGCTTTTTTATGCAAAGCTGGCCGAAGAAATGGATTACGGTTGGGTAAAAGTGGCGCTAGCAAAAGCGTTATTGAAGCAAGAAAAGGAAAAAGAAGCCGCAGTCTTAATTGAAGAACTAAAACAGCGAAAAGACACCTGTTTCATGGCTTATGATTTACTTGCTCAGTATTACATCGAGCATGAGAATTATGCGCAAGCTTATGAAGAAATTAAAATGGCGACGGAACTGGCACCGCGCAATATTGATAGAAATAAAAAGTCGTGCAATTTAGCAAGGTTAAATCACGATAAGCTTGGGCAATATGTCGCAACGCAGAATATGGCGAAATACGCCAAAAACTCGATACATGACTCACCCGAACTCATGCTCAATGTGATCCGCTCTGGATTGGATTTAGCGGCGACATTATCCGATGTAGAGGCATCAAAAATTCTGCAAAAATCCGAGCGCATGATTGCCCAACTTGAATCTCAGTATGGTAAATCTGAATTGAAGAAACAGATGTCCATTATTCATGTTCGTATGATGTGTTTGCGCGATGACAAGAAAAAAGCGGAAGAATTGCTCAAAGAAGAAGTGGATAAGGGCATGCTGGATTCTTTGGAAGATAACTTAGACAAAGTGAAAGCGTTCCATGCGTTGGGTTATCGAGAAGAATGCTTACAGATGCTAGAAAAACTGAAGCAGCAAATTGAAGGCGATTCGTTCGCGGGCAGTGTGATCACCCAATACATTCAGCAAGAAGCGTTGGAGCGCAAAGAAATTCATTTTTCGCCTAAGGAATTGACGGAAATGGCAACGGAGCATTATCGAAACAAGCGTTATTCTCCTGCCTATGTTGAGCTAAGTCGTGCTTTTGTGTTGTCTCCAAACAGCAAGCCCATTGCGTTAAATATTTTAAAAGTATTGATGGCGCTTAGTGAACAAGGCGCGCTGAATCAAGAGCAGAAAGAAAACGCGGCCAGAGCCCACGATTTGTTGCAAGGACTCGCGCTAAGCGGGGAGCAAAAAGCCATTTTTCAGCGTTGCTGTGATGAGTTGAAATTAACGGAGTTGAGTCAATTCTTCAAAGATGAGGCACAAAAAGCGGTATTAGCAGCGAGTTAAAGCGTTAAACCGTAAAAGCGGGCGAAACCAGTTGATAGCCGTTTCGCCCGGCACGGTTTTTTAGAGCGAGTATGCCCTTAAGGGTTAGTGTGCTTTCGCGTAGGTTTCTACTTCTCGCCACACACGCAGGAAGTTCTCGTTTAAGATCTTCTTGATGTCGGCAGGTGAGTAATTTCTATCCAATAAACCCTGAACCAAATTAGGGTAGGTAGACACGTCTTTTAGTCCCTCTGGCAGCGAGTCGCCAACGCCATCGTAGTCGGAACCAATACCCACGTGATCAATGCCCGCCACTTTTACTACGTGGTCAATGTGATCCAGTACAATATTTAAATCCGCAAACGGGAAGGGATTTTTCTTCACGTATTTATCGCGAAATGCGTCGACTTTGGCTTGGTCGTTATTGGTTTCTTTTTTCACTTCATCGCGCTTTTTGTTGAATTGATCCACCCACGCATTTGAAGAAGCAGACACGAAGCTAGAGCCGAAGTTAATCATGACCACACCGCCGTTTTTCTTCACGGCTTTTAACATGTCATCGTCCATGTTTCGCTCAAAGCCTGGCGTAAATTTTCTTAACGAGGAGTGAGAGGCGATAACGGGGGTCTGAGTTAAATCAATGACTTGATAAAACGCAGCATCGGAAACGTGCGAGATATCGATCATCATGCCGATATCGTTCATCTCTTTGACCAGCTCTTTGCCAAACGGGCTTAGCCCTTTCCATTTTCTGCGTAAGTCGTAAGACGAATCAGAAATGTGATTGCTTTGGGAGTGCGCCAATGTGATATAGCGAATACCGCGATGATAGAAGTGGTTGAGTTGGTTTAAGTCGCCTTGAATTGGCGAGCCATTTTCCATGCCCATTGGTAAAGAGATAATGCCTTTTTCGAATTGGCTTTCCACTTCCGCTACGGTTTTGGCTATGGCGAATTTATTGGGAGCGCGCCCGACAATGCCTTCCACGTAATCGATCATCTTATTGGCTAAAGCGGTGGCTTTGGGCGTGCCATCAAGTGATGCCGGTGTGTAAATAGACATAAAAGGCGCGTTTAAACCGCCGGTGATTGCGCGAGGGTAGTCAAAATCGCCTCCTTGTGTGGCACGCGTTACATCTACCCACTTTTCGTGTAATCGGTAAGGAACGTCTATATGCGAGTCGACAATGATGTTTTGCTGGGCGATATCGATCGCCTCTTGGCTCGGCGCAGCCTGTAGTGCTGCTGGCGCAGCTAGGACAAACGCCGCTAAAGTGCGGATATTTTTTCTCACGGGACCTTCCTGAATGTAGTCAATATTATTTGTTATTTTTGCGAGGAAAATACTGAAGCCCGTAGTGATAAAGAATTTTATCTATTTTATCAAGTGGAATATGATGCACCTTAGGACAGTTAACTAACCGATGAGGGCATGTCAGACTGTCGCATAGTTGTATATATAACGGGAAAATCATGAGCGCTTTTTTTCATAGACGTATTGCCTCAAGGCTCCAAGTTATTGCTGTAGCCGTTTCATCATCCGTGTTTATCGGGAGTGCTTTTCCCGCGCAAGCACAAACCGAAGTGACCGGAAAACTGTTTTTGGAGCATCGCCATTTTCTGCAAAATGCATCCTCTTCGCTAAAAGATAACAACCAAACCTCGGTGTTGTTCGAGCCAGAAATTTATTCTGAGTGGAATGATGGAAATAACAGCCTTGTGTTTAAGCCTTTCTTGCGTTGGGACGAACAAGATTCAGAGCGCAGCCACGATGATATTAGAGAGTTGTTGTGGTCTCAATTTGGGGAAGATTGGGAAGTTAAAGCCGGTATCGGCAAAGTCTTTTGGGGACAAACGGAATCTCAGCATTTGGTTGATGTTATTAACCAAACCGACAATATCGAAGCCGTAGATGGCGAAGACAAGCTCGGTCAGCCAATGATAAATGCGACCTTCATTCGCGATTGGGGAACCACCTCGTTATTCGTTCTGCCTTATTTCAGAGAGCGCACTTTTCCCGGTATTGAAGGCAGAGTGGGGCCGCCTTTATTGGTGGATACCGATAATGCGCGCTATGAATCTAGCGATGCGCGTCATCATACCGACTGGGCAGTGCGCTACAGCCACAGCATCGGTGATTGGGAAGTGGGCGTGTCGTATTTTGATGGCACATCAAGAGAACCTGTTTTTGTGCCGGATACCAGGGGCGAGTCACCTGTGCTTGTGCCCTTATATTTGCAAATGACACAAGTGGGTGTAGACGTTTTAGCCGTGGTCGATAGCTGGCTACTTAAGTTTGAAGGGATCAGCCGAGACACAAGCCAAGGTCGTTTCTTTGCTATGACTGGTGGTTTTGAGTACACGCAAGTTGGCGTCATGGATTCGGTTGTGGATATTGGCTGGTTAATGGAATACCAATTTGACGATCGTGATGAATTGGCAACCACGCCTGCTCAAAACGACATTATGCTTGGTAGCCGAATTGTATTGAACGATGTGGACAGCACAGAAATTCTGTTGGGTTATGTTCAGGATTTAGATGATTCCGATAGCGCCTCTGCGTTCATTGAAGCCAGCAGTCGTATTAATGACAATATGAAATGGAGCGTGGATGCATGGTTTTTTAGAGCTAACAACCCAAGGGATGTGCTCAGTGCCTTTCGACGCGATGATTTCGTGCAATTTAATTTGGAATATTATTTCTAGAGCGTGAACCTAGCGGCAAGTTGATTGGAATATTATTTTTAAACCGTAAACTTAACGGTAAGTTGAGCACGCGTTAATCGGTGAAAAAAGTGCGAACCTTCTTACGAAAGGGATTAATGAGTATTGCGTTTCTTGTGAGGCTTAGAGGCAAGTTCAAGTTGATTGCTGAGTGTCTTTTGATAGTCCGCTAATTTTAACCAGCATTGGTTATCGGGTGTGTGAATTTCTGCTTGCAGTTTTTGGAATTCCTGAGCGACTTGTGGTGCTAAATGCGCGTATTTTTCGTGTAGGAAGTGAAAGCCTCGAATCGTTTCAAGATATGCAGTATTAGCCTGTTTGGGAAAGTGCATATTATGATAATGACTGCTCATAACCTCGATGTACACATCCACTTTGCCTTGACGAAAAGAGCGCCTGAGCAAGTCATAATCTGTGTATCTTAGGTGATTAATACGCGCACTTTTCAGTGACTCATCAAAATGGGAACTGCCGCCCACGGAACCGAGGGAATAATTCGGGTTTTGCAGCAAATCGGTCGAGCATTTTATCCCTGTTTGACAAACAAGGTACACCTTCGCGTCACCTAGCATGTAAACGGGGACGAATTTACTTTCCGACTTATGAATATTTTGCGTTCTAATGGTGTCGCCGTCTATTTTTCCAGCATCCAGTAAACGTATAGAGCGTTCTTCATTTAATTGTAAAAACTCCACGGGAATGCCAAGCCGAGCATAGGCTATTTTCACAAGAGGTTGGTAGTAGTGAACAACGGCTGCATGTGTGCTAGTACTAAAGGTGAGAGAGCTGGGTAAAATCACACTGTTGGAAGTGCTTTCTGAATCTGCATGCGCGCAAGGAATCAACACTAAAAGTGCTAGGCTAAGGGCAAGGATTTTGTTTTTTACCGCTTTATATATATCAACCATATTAATTGATGTTCGTTTCGGCTAAATGAGTGCTTTTTACGTTACAAACTCTGTCTGAGTGGAAGAGAGTACCAATATTTTCTCATGGAATGAACAAAACATATCAATACGCCAGAATATTTATATCACGGTGGAGTAAATTGTGAAGAACGAATTAGACAGCAAACTGATTTTGAGTGCCTTTGAGAAGATCCGAGAAAACGGTGAAAAAGACGATGGAAAATTCTTGCTCGATGGGGTTTATGCCACAACTGACTTTGATGGTTACACCCTCTTTTTGAACGATGCTAATGTGGAGCTGCAATTTGGCTTTCACAATCAGTATCACTTCACCTACAACAACGAAGAACAAAGGCATCAATTTGAGCTTAAATTAAAGCGAATTGACGAAAATTATTAAAGCGCGAAAGGCAAAAATTTAAGTGTGTAGAGGCTAACTGAGGCTAGTTAGCCGGAGATTTTTTGGCTTCGTTTTCGATGTGCTCAATGGCTTTTTTCATGCTGCCAAATGCGGCGATGAGGTTGTTGCGCCCACGCTCGATAAGCTCAGGGTTGTTCGATTCCGCCATCATCCATACCCATGTGCGAATTAATGACTCAGGTGGTGTTTTATTCAAAATACATTCCTTTCGGTTCTACACAGCGGTGAAAATCACTTTCCCGCCAAAGTAAGGCCTAAACGTTGCAGTATTATGCAATTTCGGCGCGAATTATAGGCTAAGCTCCTAAAGTTGTCGCGCCAAATTTAACCTTTTTTTGATTAAAAGGGTTAGTTTTCTTCAGAAAATAGAGATTCAACTTGAGAGAGAGAAGACAAAAAGCGTGTCACGACTTCCATTTCCTCGGTGGAGAAGGTGGCGGCTATTTTCTGGTTGAATTCACGGAGTAATTCATAGCCTTGGGGCAAAATTTCCAGTGCTTTAGGCGTTAAATAGATGCGAAAGGCGCGGGCGTCGTCTTTGCAGGGTTTCTTTTCTACTAATTCCGTGCTGGTCATACGACCAACCAAGCCTGTAATTGCCGAGTTATTTAGCGCTAAACCCGCGCTAAGCTCTTTTAGCAGGCAACCATCGTTCTTTTGCAAGAAAAGCAAAGCGGACAACTGAACACAGCTAATATTGAGCCGAGTAATGCACCTTTTGTCCGCCAATTTGAACATGGCATGGTGACCAAGGTGCATGAGAAAAAAGAGTCTATCTTCAGACATAGTTTCAGGTTTGGTTGAATATTGATGAGATCTGGGTTTGGATCATCTCACATTCTCGTCTTTGTTGTCCTGCTTCATCTGCAATAACTCATACTCGAAATGCAGGTAAATAGCTGACTTTGCCCTATTTCATTCCCAACATATCAAAAGTGTTTTCGTTTTTGGGGCTTAGCCACTTCTCCATTCCTTTACGCAGCATCTTATTCACTATGGGTTTCGACATATAATCGTTCATGCCAGCCTCAATACATTTTTCCTCATCGCCTTTCATCGCATTAGCCGTTAACGCAATAATGGGAATGTTAGGGTCGATGTTGGGGTGTTTAGAGGCGCGAATGATACGGCTTGCCTCATAA